>Ga0247840_10000703_pt1 | contig 68558 bp, 54 predicted proteins | sample LaCruzMarch2015__FD_192404 | JGI IMG/M metagenome (GOLD analysis project Ga0247840, IMG submission 192404) | Freshwater microbial communities from meromictic Lake La Cruz, Castile-La Mancha, Spain - LaCruzMarch2015_17m | ecosystem: Environmental > Aquatic > Freshwater > Lake | place: Spain... | reverse complement strand
CTATTTTTCATATAAGAGATTCCTTTTAATTGTTTTTGTTTTTTTTGTTATACAAAATTATTAATTATTTGGAGTCTCTTCCCTTTTTATAAAAAAAATATTTCAACTAAGTTTTAATTTATACCAGATTTTAATGCTATGTTAACACCTGAAGGTATTATTACATTATTTATTAAAGTATGTTCTTGCCCTCCAGCACCTATCCAAGTCTTCTGATAATTAGAAAGCATTCCACTATGCGTGGTTTTGAGTTTTTTAAATTGAATTGGGACTGGCGCGCCGTTATGATTAGCTGCATAAAATGCTGCATAGACATCACCGCGCAAACCATGACGAACAAGTGGACCATCGTTCCATTTAGATACGTTGGTCTGAGTGCCTGATGAACTTACTGGATAATTATTTTGAATTATTCTAATTGAATGATCACTATAAGGCTCATAGCAGCCGTGTGTTGCTTCTGATTCTGTAGAGTTAATATACGAAGGTTGGTTATCGTTAGAATATGATGCGTCAGAAAAAAAGTTTAGTTCTTGATCATCTTGTATCCAATAATCGCCAATACCTTCAGTTGCTGACCAAGCATAACCATGACAATTATATGCTCTGGTTGGGTCATCAATAATTGTAGCGTTTAAACTGTAATAGTTTATATAGTATTGTGCCCACACATTAGTATTTATTGGTGTGCCGCTCAATACCATTGCATTAACAGTCCGTCCTTCAGGTGTTTGAATTGTATATTGGGGGAATACACTTTCAGGACAAAGATATAATAAAAAACTGATGTATAATAATATTTTAATGAATTTCATTTTAATTTCCTCCCTTATTTACCAATTAAATTATTTGATAAGTTAATAAGCGCTGAAGCGATAGTATTGTTAGACATTCTACCTGAATTTTTCAAAAACACAAAACCATCAATACTATTTAGAACATTATATTTAAATGATTTATTATTATCTAAAAATTGAGCTAAAGCATAAATATTTGATTCAATGCTTTCTATAACAATTTGTTGATTTCCTGATTTAAGATTATATTTTTTAATAAGTTCAGGGATAATTAAGTTTAATTGGCTGTTATTAAATTTGTTAACCAAATATGGACTTCCGATTAAATATTCAATAAATTGAATTTGATTGATCATTTCAACACCAGCTGTGTTTACATTTTTTTCTAACGGATTCATTGAAATGTAGTATTTGATAATCTCGTCAATAACATCAGGCCTGTTTATTAGTTCATTGAACCCATTGAATCCGTGAATAAGTTGATTATAGTATTCACCTACTTCGGAAAATAGGAAAAATGATCTAGTATATGCACTGTTAAGATGTATTTCAATAAGTGCCACGGTTGTCAGTGATTTTAACTCATTTTCAGGAATTTGCATTAAAGACTTTTTTTCTTGCGGGGAGAGTCTTTTCCACTCATTAGAATTTATATCAATATAATCTGCAAAATTTAATTGGTGAAAAATTCTCCAATTTGTACTACGAAATTGCTCTAAATTTTGACTATTTAGGGTAATATTGGACATGAATAGAACTAGTAACAAATATCTAACCATTTTAACCTCCCAAAGGATATTAATGTTAATAAAATTAATATTGAAAAAAGAACTATTTATACTTTTATTATCACCTCCTCAAATCAATTTAATTTTTCATTAAAATACACTTTCCCATAATATTAAATTCCGTTCCATGCACTAAAATAAGATATACGCCAGTTGCTATATAATTCGGTTTCCAGTTGATCACTGTTTTGCCTTCCTTTAATAAACCACTAAAAACCGCATGTACTTTTTGACCAATTGAGTTAAAAATATGAATAGTTACAACTTGAGATTGTTTTAGGTAAAATGAAATGTTTGTACCGCTTTGATCAAACGGATTCGGGTAAACATTAATTTGTTTTTCTTGTAAAGTTGAATTGGAAGTAGAAGCGCCATTATATTTTAGTATTGTACCACCAGCACCTATTGCCCAACCTTTATTTAAATTCGTGAAATTCATTTTCGAAATTGCTGAGACACTATATTGATCGACATTGTATGCTGTTATTGAATGATCTATATGTACTTTCTTTAGATAACCTCCTTTAATATCCCAGTATATCCATCCATTTTTATTATCCACCATATAAAAAGTCTGAATTGGACCTGTTTCAATTCCACTGCCTCGCGGAATTTCATTCCAACTCCAACCACCATTAGTAGTTTTAAAAAATTGAGCAAAATCATTAGTAAGAAATCCATTATTATTATCAGTAAATTGAATATGTTTTACCAATGATAAATTCGGAACATCATACCAAGTCATTCTCTCACCTTTATTTGTAATGTGTACTAACCCTAACCAACCCCCTACCCAAGCTTCTGTTTCATTTGTTATTGTTAAGGCGGATAAAAGTGGCAAAGTTTCTTCATTTGAAAGCCACCAGTTTATTCCTCCATTTGTAGTTCGGTATATAGAACCGTATTTATCTATTATTAACCCATTGTCGCTGTCAAAGAAATCAATATCAACAAACCAACCATTTATTTCATTTCTGGTTATCCAATTCTTACCACCATCCGTAGTGTGTAATAGCACGTAATAACCAGTAGCCCAGCCTTCAAGATCGTTCAAAAACCTAACGCTATATAAAACACTATCAATATTGCTATTTTGCTTTTCCCATAATTCACCTCCATTTGATGTGTGTAGGATGGTACCATAAATACCAACACACCATCCTTCGTTTTCATCAATGAAAAAAACATCATTTAAGTTACTAGCAACACTGTGATTAATCGTTTCCCAAATGTCTGATTCTGGGCTCTTAGTTAAAATATTTCCTGCCCAACCAACAATCCAACCTGTCCCATTTCCACTAAAATCAATATTTGTTAGTTTATTAGTCCCAAATTGTTCTAGTACCTCCCAAGTAAGCCCACCATCTTGTGTCTTAAAAATACTTGCCCAACTAGTTGCCCACCCATTAATTGAATCTTCAAAAAAAATATCCTCAATATTTTCATTATCTGTTAATAAATTACTGAACATATTTCCCCAATTAACTCCCCCATCATTTGTACGATATTTGCCTATAAAACCATTATGTTGATTGAAAAAAAACATACCTGTTGTCCAATAGTTTTCTGGGAAAAACTGTTTGGCCCAAGTAATTCCTCCATCTGTAGTACTATAAAAAGTATTGTAGCCTTCATTAATACTTATTATTTCTTCAGCATAAATAAAACCTTCTTTACTATTTAAAAGGTGAACACTTAAAAGTCTACCCTTAATTTCCTGATTTAGCTTGAACCATGTTTGACCATTATCAATACTTTTAAAGATTATACTTTTTGCAGTTATTAGCTTTCCAATATCAGCGCTTTGAGGTTTAAGAAATATATAAGCAGTATCACCAAAACAATAAACTTTTGAGAAATAGTATGTTGTTAAATCTGCACCAATATTTATCTCATTCCAATTTTTACCGCCATCAATTGTTTTTAAGAGATGTTCACTATCTATCAACAAACCATTTAACGAATCCTTAAAACTAATGTCTCGTATATCGACTAGTTCTTTAATCTTTTTCACATCCCAAGATTTACCAGCATCATTTGTATTAAGTATCGTACCACCCAAGCCCCCAAGCCAGACATTATGCTCTGTAATTGGTTCTACGCATATTAGATATGATTCTGTTGGAATAGGATTCTGCACTTGCCAATTATTTTGTGCATAAGGTATCATAACTTTAATAAGCATAATTATTATTAAAATTGTTTTATTCAAAAGTAAATACTTGTTTTATTTAAAAAATACTTCTTATTTATTTTATATTAAACAATACTATACAAAAAGTCAAGTTGAGTTTACGTTGCCAACAATCTATTTTTAGGGTAATGAATTCTGCAAATGAAAATATTCTTGATTCTTCAGTTCAGTACATTAAATCCGTTGGACCAAAACGTGCAGAATCTTTTTCCCAAATCGGTATTAATACTATACGCGATCTGCTTTTTTATTTTCCATCGCGCCACCTCGATCGCACAACTGTTTTATCAGCTTCAAAAGCTTACGGCTTCGCAATCAACGGTTACGATGGCGAGGTTACAATTATCGCAAAAGTTGTTGATAAAGAAAAAAGAAACATCGGCAGAAGGGAAATTCTAAAAGTTCAACTGCGGGATGCAAGCGGCTACATTGAATGTGTTTGGTTTCAGGGCGTAAAATATTTTCATTCTGTTTTTAATGAAGGAGATTATTTTGCAATCTCCGGCAAACCCGAAATAAATTTTAACAAGCTGCAAATTGTTCATCCTGATTATGATAAGATAACCGAAGAAGAAACGCAAAGTTTTTTAAACACCGGAAAGATCATTCCGTTTTACAGAATTCCAAAAGAATTGAAGCAGTTAAAAATCGGCGATTTAAGTTTAAGGCGGATAATAAACATTGCCGTTGAAAACTATGTTGATAAACTTGAAGAAACTTTGCCGGCAGAAATTATCACCAAACATAATCTTATTGATTTGATAACGGCAGTAAAAAATTATCACTTTCCGCAAAGTAAAGATTTGTTTGAGCAAGCAAAGCGGCGCTTTAAGTTTGAAGAAATGTTTTACATTGAGCTGTTGGTTGCGCTGCGAAAAAATAATTATCAAACAAAACTTGCCGGCAATAAAATGGAAATCAAAACAAAACTTGTTTCCGATTTCCTAAAAACACTTCCTTTTGAACTTACACATTCGCAGTTAAAAGTTTTATCAGAAATTAAAAAAGATATGCTAAGCCAAAAACCGATGAACAGGCTTTTGCAAGGCGATGTTGGAAGCGGCAAAACTATTGTTGCTTTAATAGCAATGCTGATTGCAGTTGATAACGGATTTCAGGCTGCGCTGATGGCGCCGACTGAAATTTTAGCGGATCAGCATGCAAAAAATATTTCCACAATGATGAATAGACTTTTTTCAATCAACAAAGAAAAAGAGATTAAGGTAAGTTTGCTTCTTGGCGGACAAAAGAAATCCGAGCGCATAAAAAAACTTTCCGATATTGAATTGCAGCAAACTGATATTATAATCGGTACGCATGCAATTTTTGAAGAGCAGGTATTATTTAACAATCTTGGCTTGGTTGTAATTGATGAGCAGCATCGTTTTGGAGTTAAGCAGCGCGGACTGCTGCAAAGCAAAGGCAAAACGCCCGATGTGCTTGTAATGAGCGCAACTCCAATTCCGAGAACTTTATCAATGACTGTTTACGCCGATCTTGATCTTTCCGTAATTGATGAAATGCCAAAAAACAGAAAGCCGATAAAAACCGTTTTGCGCGGCGAAACCAAACTGCCGGAGATTTATAATTTTATTATTGATAAATCTAAAGAAGGTTATCAAACTTTTCTTGTTTATCCGCTTGTTGAAGAATCCGATAAGCTTGATTTGAAAGCCGCAACAATTTTTTACGAAGACTTGAAAGAAAATCATCTTAAAAATCTTAAACTCGGATTGATACACGGGCGAATGAGCTGGCAGGAAAAAGAAGAAGCTATGTTGATGTTTCAGAAAAAAATGTTTGACGTTCTTGTATCAACAACCGTAATAGAAGTTGGAATTGATATTCCCGATGCAAATATAATTTTGATTAACGATGCGCAGCGTTTCGGGTTATCTCAGCTTCATCAGTTACGCGGACGTGTGGGAAGAAGCGAACAGCAAGCTTTTTGCATTTTGATTACCAAAGATGAAATTGCCGCAAAGCAAAATAAAAACCAGCTTGATTTAGATTATTTATCTTCTGTTCAGTTGGAAAAATATAAATCATCGGTAAGATTGCAATCAATGGTTAAGCACGTTGACGGATTTAAAATTGCAGAGATTGATTTAAAATTACGCGGTCCGGGAAATATTTTCGGAACAGAGCAAAGCGGTTTTCCTGATTTAAAGTACACAAACATTATTGATGACAGCGAAATTATTTTTGAAGCGAAGCAAAGTGCGTTTGAATTAATAGAAAAAGATACGAAACTTGAAAAAATATTTTCAGCCGTCATCCGTAAAAATCTTATCAAACACTATTCAAAAAATCTTGCTTACGCTAAAATTGCTTAAGCGGCAAAACCTGCATTTCAATTCCACATTTATAAACAGGCGCTGTAACGGTTGTTACGTTTGTTGAAATAAAAATTACTTGGCATCGAAGAATAAATTTTTATTAATTCAACATCACAGAAGTAATTTTAAAATATTTTTTGTTGAGTAAAATTTTATTGACAAATATTTTATAAACATTATATTTGCGCCAGTAAAAATTAATGTTGGAGAAAAAAAATTTTATCATCCTTCTTTAAAAAGAAGTTGAACGTTGCATTAGCGTACAATGTAAAACCTGAAAGTGAAACTTTCCACGCAATCGTATCCCCAAATCCAAATTCTCACTCTCAAAATTTAAAACCGCAATTGGATACGTATGCTGAATGGGACACATGGGAAACTATAAACGCCGTAAAAGATGCGATTGAAGTTTATAATAACGTAACTTTAATTGAAGCGGATGAAGAATCATTCAATAAATTCAAAGAAGTTAAACCCGATATTGTGTTTAACATTGCCGAGGGTGCAAACGGAGTAAGCCGCGAAGCGCAAATTCCGGCAATGCTTGATATGTTGAACATTCCTTACACAGGTTCCGATGCGCTTACACTTGCAATCTGTTTGGATAAAGCGCGCACAAAAGAAATATTAACTTACTACGATGTTCCTAATGCAATATTTTTTGCTGCCGGCTCGGTTAATGATGTTGATGAAATTGAGAAAAGAAATTTAGAATATCCGATGATTGTTAAACCCGTAAGTGAAGGCTCGGGTAAAGGAATTTTTGCTTCCTCATTTGTAAACAACAGGGAAGAACTTAAAAGAGAAATTGAGAGAATCACTACAGAATATAATCAACCAGCTTTGGTTGAAGAATTTTTATCCGGCAGAGAATTTACGGTCGCAATACTTGGAAATAATGATGAAATAAATATTCTTCCGGTAATTGAAATGAGATTTGATAAATATCCCGAAGGCGTAACACCGATTTATTCTTACGAAGCAAAGTGGATACTTGATACAAAAGAAAACGACTTTGATGTTTTCGATTGTCCGGCAATCGTTGATGAGCAACTCGAAATGAAAATCAAAAAAGTTTGTTTGGATACTTACAAAGTTTTACGCTGCCAAGATTGGAGCCGGATTGATTTACGTTTAGATAAACACGGCAATCCTAATATTATAGAAATAAACCCGATACCCGGAATAATACCTGATCCAAAAGAAAATTCAGGTTTTCCCAAAGCTGCGCGCGCAGCAGGAATAAATTATAACGATATGATAAACACAGTATTGGCATCAGCAATAAAGAGGTATAATCTTTTATGAAAACTAAAGCCAAAATACTTGTGTGCTACAATTCGCCGGTCAGCATATTTTCAATCTACAACGGTAAAGCCGCCGAAGCAGATACCGAAAACAAAGATTTATCCGAACATTCTTTTGTCTCAATGATGAGCGAAATTATAGATAGTTTGAAAATATTTTTTACAGATGTTAAATCGCTGGCAATTGATAGAAATGTTTATAATTCAGTAAATGAAATAACAGCTTATAATCCGGATGCAATTTTAAATTTTGTTGAATCGGTTGAAGGAATTACTTTTTACGAATATTGCATGGCTGGTTTATATGAACTGCTCGGCTATCAATACACAGGTAATGTGCCGCAAACACTCGGCAACTGCTTAAATAAAGAACGAGCTAAAGAAATTTTATATTCTTTTGGCATCACAACACCGCGAGCAATAACATTAAAACCTAAAGCAACGTTTAGAGAAAAAAACATCGACTTGAATTATCCTTTGATTCTTAAACTTGTTGATGAAGATGCAAGCATTGGTATTTCTGAAAATTCGGTTGTTAATAATTATAAAGAATTTAGAAAGCATTATAATTTTTTAACAAAGAATTATAATAAAAGTGTTATTGCAGAAGAGTATATCGAAGGAAGAGAGTTGAACTGTGCGGTACTCGGCAACCAAACATTGCCGATTTCTGAAATTGATTTTACCGGCTTGCCGGATGATTTACCAAAGATTGTTACTTACGACGGCAAGTGGATTGAGGGAAGCACATATTATAATTTTACAAAACCTGTATGCCCCGCTAAACTTGATTCTGGAATCAAAAAGAAGATTGAAGAGATTGCGCTTAAAGCATTTAACGTTTTAGGCTGCCGCGATTACGCACGTGTTGATGTAAGATTAGCCAAAGACGGAACTCCGTATGTTATAGAAGTTAATCCAAATCCGGATGTATCTAGTGATTCTGGTTTTGCACGAGCAGCAGCAGCAACTGGTAAAAATTATTCCGAGTTGTTGTTTACAATAACAAATTTTGCATTACAAAGAAAATATGATGATAAGAAAAATAAAGCCGTCTGACGAAATTGAAATTGAAAGTATGCTGAAACGAATTCCAAACTTTAATGATGAAGAAGTTAAAGTTGCAATGGAACTTGTTAGCATTGCTGCAATGAATCCTGATCAGACTGATTATCATATTTATGTTTATGAAGTTGACGGTAAGATTGCCGGATATCATTGCACAGGCAAACGACCGTTGACAGACGGAACTTATGATTTATACTGGATTGTTTCCGATCCTGCATCCTCAGGCAAAGGAATTGGAAAAAATCTATTACTGCATGCTGAAGAGTTTGTAAGAAGTAATAACGGCAGATGGCTGCTTGCAGAAACTTCTTCTAAAGAAAGTTATACGTCCACGCAAAACTTTTATCTTAGAAATAATTATTCGATTATTTCGGAGATAAGAGATTTTTACACAGCAGGTGATAACCTGCTGGTCTTTGGAAAGTATTTCAATAACAAGAATCACTGAGGAATCGTTATGGAACCCTGGCAGCAAATGGTGCGCGACAGTGTTCACACTGTTGATCAGCTCGTAAAACAATTCGGTATTGACCGCAATGTTGCGGAAGATCTCGATGAATTTTTTCAAGCGCGTATCAATCCATATTATTTAAGCTTAATCCGTTACCCCGGAGATCCTATCTGGCGTCAATGCGTTCCCGATAAAGCGGAACTTGAAGATTTTGATGCTGCGGAAGATCCGTTGATGGAAGATGCGATGAGTCCCGTGCCAAACATTACTCATCGTTATCCTGATCGTGCATTGTTTCTCGTAACAAGCCAGTGCGGTTTGTACTGCCGCTTTTGTACGCGAAAAAGAAAAGTTGGAGATTACGAAAAGATATCTATGAAAGGGCTTGAAAGCGCTTTTAAATATCTTGAAGAACATACCGAAATACGCGATGTTATTCTTTCGGGCGGCGATCCGCTTATGCTGACCGATGCAATGCTCGAAAAAATATTGCAGCGCATTAGAGCAATCCCTCATATAGAGATAATTAGACTTGGTTCAAAAATGCCATGTGTACTTCCGCAGCGTATAACACCCAAACTTGTTAATATGTTAAAGAAGTATCACCCGATTTATGTGAATACGCATTTTAATCATCCATGGGAAATAACACCCGAAAGTTCAAAAGCCTGCCAGATGTTAGCCGATGCCGGAGTTCCGGTTGGCAATCAGATGGTTATTATGAAGGATATAAATGATGATCCGGAAATTGTAAAAGAGCTAATGCAAAAGCTTCTTAGAATAAGAGTGCGTCCTTATTATATGTACATGGCTGATGAAACAAAGGGAGCAAATCATTTTCGTACATCTATTGAAACAGGATTGAAAATACTTGAAGGTTTGCGCGGTCATACAAGCGGGCTTGCGATTCCGCATTTTGTAATTGATGCGCCCGGCGGCGGCGGCAAAATTCCGCTAGTGCCAAATTATGTTTTGCATCATGATGAAGAGAGAATTATCCTGCGTAATTACAAAAATAAAATTTATAATTACAAAAACTATTTTGATAAGAACAATCCAAACGGTTACGGTAACAAGAATGAAATTAAAGTTGTTTTAAATACGAAGAGCGATGTTCCTGTAAAAAAAGAGGTTGTAAAGCTAAAAAGAATGAAACAGCCTGTTTTAGAAGAAGTAGAAAATTAAAAAAAGCCCCGTGTAAAAACGGGGTTTTTTGTTTTAAAATTATTTCACTGGAATGTAAATTATTTTCACTCTCGTCTTTAATGATTTTTTAATATCCTCCTCCGCACCGATTAAATCAAAACTTTCCCCGCTTTCCTCTCTGATTGCAATTCCGGGTATTGTTCTTGAAAAAGGATTGTCTGTTGTTCCTAAAGTGAAAATAAAATACTCGTCGTTATAAATCCAACCATTGGATTTATTTAAAGTATCCTTATAGAATTGAATTACTTTTTCTTTGTCGTCGCTTGTAACAAGATAAATACCCGGCAAAGGTGAGTCACCATCGGTATCGTTTTCAAAAACTTCTATATAAACCGAGGTTAAAAATGAGCCTGGATAAATTGGGATTCCAATTTCACCGTAAGTGGGTGCAGCGCCGTTTCTGCCCGCTATTGTATCAGGTGCATTTTCCATCAATGGAATCCATGGTATTCTATTTTCCTGCGCTTTTAATAAGCCTGCGTATAGCAGCAGTAAAATAAATAATGTTATTTGAGGCAAAAAAGTTTTATGATCCATAATACTTGCTCCTAATAATTAGTTGTCTCTTAATCAATCTTATAAATATCTAAATCAAAATTACAACAAAATATTTTGTTTGCTAAAATATTATTTCCCAAACGTAATTTTTGGTTTCTCAGTCGGCTAACATTTAATTAGCGTTATTCTTTAATCGCCGGAATAAAAAGATTATTTTTATTTGTGTAAATAATAGAATTTAATTTATTAATCCGGAGTAAATTTGGCTGAATCTAAAAATCCATTTAACAGGATAAACATAAAGTACAGTAATACAACTCTTTTAACTGTTGTTGTACTAACAATATTTATTATTCCATTGCTTAGGGTTTCACCAAGATTAAACCTGTTGAGCATCGCAATTACAATTATCATAATAATTGCCGCAGCTTCTATCGAAAAATATAAAAACAAAATATTACTTGCCGCTATCATTACAATTATTACTGAATGGATTGCAGATATACTTGGTTTACGTTTTTTATTATTGATATCAATAGCATTGAATATAATCTTCTTTTTATTTATTGTGTTTAGTTTTATCCGTCAGGTTGCATCGGCAAAGAAGGTTTCAAGTACTGTAATATTGGAGTCAATAAACGGTTACTTAATGCTCGGGTTAGCTTACGCAATGGTAGTTGCTTTTATTATGCTGATTGACAGTAACGCATTTAATTTTACCGGAATTGATACTCTTGATATCTATAAACACAGCAGTTTTGGTAATTACATTTATTATTCGTTCATTACACTAACAACTGTTGGATATGGAGATGTAGTTCCGGTAATTCCAATAGCTAAATCATTCTCGATTTTTATAGCATTATCAGGTCAATTTTATTTAACGATAATTATGGCAACACTTATTAGTAAATACATTAATCAAAGGTAATTAGAGTGGCGGAAAGTTTTTGATGGTTTTGTATGATTTGAATTAAATACGATATTAATAAAAAACCTGCCGTATAAAAGGCAGGTTTTAAAAAATAAGTTAAAGTAGTTTATTTTATTTTTTACCTGCAATAAAATTATAAACATATCCGGCAATAGCTGCACCAATTATTGGAGCTAACCAGAAAAGCCATAACTGAGACAACGCCCAATCGCCTACAAATAATGCAGGACCAGTGCTTCTTGCAGGATTTACAGACGTGTTTGTAACCGGAATGCTTATTAAATGTATTAAAGTTAAACCCAACCCGATTGCTACCGGAGCAAAACCTTTGGGCGCACGTTCATCTGTTGCACCAAGTATTATCATAAGAAACATAAATGTCATAACAACTTCAGATACTAAAGCAGAAATAAGTGTATATCCACCTGGCGAATGATCTCCATATCCATTTGAAGCAAATCCACTGCTTAAATCAAATGTTGACTGCCCGCTTGCTATTACATATAATACGCCAGCGCCTGCAATTGCTCCAAGAACCTGTGAAATTATGTATGGTGCAACATCGGAGGCTTTAAATCTGCCGCCTGCCCACAAACCAATTGTAACAGCAGGATTAAGATGACAGCCGGAAATATGTCCAATAGCAAAAGCCATTGTTAAAACCGTTAAGCCAAATGCTAAAGAAACGCCAAGTAAACCGATTCCAACTTCCGGAAAAGCCGCCGCAAGTACTGCGCTGCCGCAGCCGCCAAGCACAAGCCAGAAAGTGCCGATAAATTCAGCCGCTAATTTTTTTGTATCCATTTGATATCCTCTTTGATTATAGAATTAAGTATTTATTAAGAAAAACTATTTTAATAATCCATCTTCTTTTGCTTGATAAACAAGCAGTTTACAATATCCGCTGCTAAAATCTTTTATGCTGGATGGATTATATGTTTCGGATTGAATTGACCACAAAATGTTTTCGCTTTCTGTGTCAAACAAATTTCCTTCAATGTAATATGTTTTATCGGTTGTATAATAACCCGGCGTGTAAACAGTTGGAGTATAATAATTGTAATAATATCCGAAACCACCGTAATAACCATACGCCGGATAAGGCGCATAAGATGCTGTACCGGGAACATATCTCGTCTCGGTTTTGGAATCTAAAAGTGAAACAGCAAAAATTAAATCGCAATTAAGTTCTTTCACCTTTGCATAAACTTCTTCTTTCGTCGGTGCTTTTTCTTTGCTGAATGTTGAAGAAAATACATCGCCGCCTCTTACAGCATCAAGACCAATTTCCCTGATGGTTGCCGCTAAATCAGATTCTACAATTGTTTTGGCAGCAGTATTTTGCGAAAGTACAATTACAAATATTTTAGAATACTTTTTATCTTTTGGGATTTCTGTACTACGCCACGAGTTTATAACTCTTTGTGATGGACTGCAAGAATAAAGAAGTATCGTTGTTAAAATTATCGAAAGAATTCTTATTGATTTCATTTTTTTCCTTAAATGTTTTTATTAAAATTCGTAATACAATCCACCGCCTACATTAATTTGCACAATGGATGTACCTGTACTAAGCGCATATCCAGATCCGCCTGATCCAACATAAAAACTGCCGCCAGCCCATTGTATAGGGAATAGACCCTGTGCCTGGAGTTTTATTCCAATATTTTTACTAACTAAAAACTTAGCGCCAAGAGTAAATCCAAAAGCAAGCCGCCATTCAGAATCATAACCATCAGCAGGTACTATACCTGCAGTACCAATTGAAATACCACCGTAACCTTTTGCAGTGCGGCTAAAGGGGCGTTCGTACATTGCGCCAGCCATTATGTAATGTACATCAACATCCGAAACAATAAATTCCTGAATCTGACCTGCAGGATCGAAACTTACTTTTGTTGGCTGATAAATGTATTGAATCTCTGCAACAACTTCCCGTTGAACTCTAAAACCCAAAGCGCCGCTAAAATAAGCCGCATCGTTTATATCAAATTCTCCATCGCCATTATATGCCAAATTGGTAGAATAGACATCAATAGTGCCAAGCATTTGATAGCCGGAAAGAACTGAAAACTCGCCTTTAATTTGAGAGTATGAGTTATTTGAACAAACGCTTAGTAAGAAAAAAAACAACAAAAACGTTGTACTAAAAAAGTAATTTTTTTTCATTTTGAATCATCCTTCGATTGTGAAAGTTATTATTTATTATTTGATTAAGCGATAAATACTTTAGGTGAAAAGCATTTTTAATCCAGTGTTATTATTAAAGAAACTAAAATCCAAAAACAAATATTCAGATTAAAAAACAAATCCAAACAAAACTTTAATACGAGAAAACTTAACGTCTGATCTTGAAGGAAGACTATTTTCAATTTCATCTCCGCTAAAATAAGGCAGCCGTTCAATAAAATCACTTCCGGTAGAATAGGATAATCCAAGAGTAACTTCTGTGCTGCCTGCTTTAAAATAAGCCCCGCCGCTTAAATGGTATATATCCCATTTTGATTGTGAAATGTTACCAGGTGCGTTTGAATCGTTTGCCGAAAAATCAGAAGTTAAACTTGCCGCAATAGTAACTTCTTTTGTCAATTTATAATCGGCACCAACTCCAAAATTTATTAAACTTCTTAATGCCTGAGTAACTTCTTTAGTAAAGAATAAATCTGCGCTTTGAGAGTATAACGGAGCAACTTCTAAGGGATGATATTTTTTTACTGCATTGTACCACTCGGCGCTAAAATGCACAGTATAAGTTTTAGCCCAGTAAGCAGCGCCCAATCCAATTGCCCAAGAAGTTTTATACTTCGAATCTATATCTTCCTGATAGTTGCTTTCAAAAATATTTAATTCAGAGAATTGTGGAATGTTTAAAAAATTATGATACCCGTAAGCGCCGCTTCCGAATAAATTAATGCTGGGCGTTGTAATAGTTGCTCCAAAAGTGATCGGCATCAGGTTTACACCTACTCCAATTTTTGCAAGGGCTCTATAATTGCTAAACTCTACTTTTCTCTTAGCAAATAAATTGTCTATCTGATTAACTGAATCTAAAATTTGTGCTGTTGTTAATAAATCCTCTCTTTGATTACGGTAAGCAATATAAACAGTAGCTCCAAAACCAATAATCTGTTTGTACTTATGCGCGAATGTAAAACCAAACCACATTTCATCAAATTTCTCAGTCTTAGAAAAGCCGGAAGCGATAATTTCATCTTCAGCAACAGTATTATTTACCCGTCTCGTTTCAAATTCAAAATTCATTGTCTGTCTTGTTAAGATTGAAAATGCCAATTTATTATCACTTGTGCTGTCGAACCCGATATTAAATGCCGCAAAAGTTGGAGCAGGAGAAATACTTGAATAATCCAGATCTTTTCCAACGCCTGCACCATCAACAATTTTTATAGTTTCATATTGATAAACTTTTGCCGATAAAATAAGCTGGGGTTCGGAAAAAAGCGTTATTGCGCCGGGGTTGTAATATGTAGCGCTCAAATCGGAAACGCTGCCAATTACTGCGCCGCCAAGTAGTGTGGATTTTGTTCCATACTGCAAATTCCAGTAATGGCTATCCTGCGCATAAAGGGACGAACATATTAGAATAATTGTTATTAAATATATTTTCATTTTTCAATATCCTAACTTAAAGTGGATAGTTTGTGTGTTTTTTGGGTGATAAAATTGAAATCACAATTAAAAATAAGCGAAACTAAAAAGAGTTTATATAGAACTTTAGTCCTATAAAATTTAGTTACCAAAATTTCGTACAAAGTAAAAACGATTAAAGAAAAAACTAATAACTTTGTAATAAATAAAATCATTCAACAAGTTTTTGCTGTGGTGGATAATCACCAAGTATTTTTGCAACAGCTTCATCAACTGCTTTAGTTCTTTCTTCGGGACTTTTATTTTGAGATACTGCTTTAGTTCCTATGCCTCTCCATAAAAGTTCATGATTTTTATTATCAACAATATCAAGCACAAGCGAAGCTTCAGTGTAAGTAGATACATCTATGTTTCTTCCATAAGGATAACCGCCCCAGTATCTTCCGCTATAACCATATCCCCAATCTGTAACATTCAACTTATCTTTTGTTCCGGCAAAAGGATATATAAGTATGTCGGCTTTATCAGCATCTGTTAAAGTAAATCCTTTGGCGGTCATTGTTTTTTCAACAGCATCAATAACTCGGGCTTTAATTAAAGGTGCTTTTTCAAGTTCGCTGCCTTTAACAGCATCATTATAAACGGCAAAAGTTTTGTAAACGGAAAAATCCGAAGCAGGGTCATAATCTGTGGATACCGATATGCTTGAACAACTAACACAAAAGATTATGAATAGAAATGATAAACTTATTTTAATCATAACTTTTCTTCCTTGTTAAATTTATTTAGTTATTATTAATACAAATACGTCAAATTACTTTAGAAAGATAATAAATTTTAGCAAACAAGTAATAAACAGAAGATGTTATTTTTATAATAACTTTTGCCCGATAGGTAAAATTATTATGAGGCTAAATACAAAAATTATTTTTGAGAACTATACTTTTGCGTTTAATAATATTGAGGGAAAATTTTATTGAGTAATCCTTGTTCCTTTTTCGGGATAAGCGAGCATGGTGGATTGAGTTATAATAGTCTCGCTGCCGCCGTTGCGAATAAAATTTATTGCGGCAAGAATTTTGGGTCCCATGCTTCCGGCAGAAAACTCGCCTGCATCATAAAATTTTTGAGCTTCATCAACAGTAATTACATCTAACGCTTTTTGATCTGGTTTGTTAAAGTTTAAATAAACTTTTGGAACATCAGTTAAAATAAAAAAAGCATCGGCGCCAATTTCGCGGGCAAGCAAAGCCGAGGCAAGGTCTTTATCAATTACCGCCTCAATTCCGTATAGTTTTTTATCTGCGCATTTGTAAACAGGGATACCGCCACCGCCGCATGCAATTACAATGTTTCCTTTTTTAACAAGGTCTTTAATCACTTTATTATTCATCGTTTCTTTCGGTTGGGGCGAAGCAACTACTCTTCGCCAGCCGCGTTTTTGAGAATCTTCTTTGAAAACAAACTGATTTGTTTTGCTTAGCAATTCCGCTTCTTCTTTTAGATAGAATGTGCCGACGGGTTTGGTTGGGTTTTGAAATGCCGGATCATCCTTATCTATTAAAACCTGTGTAACAACTGTAACAACATTTTTTTTGATTCTGTGTTCTTTAAGAATATTGATCAGCTGTCTTTCAATCATATAACCAATTCCGCCTTGTGAATCGGCTACACAAATATCTAACGGCATTTTGGGGATTTTATAATTGTTATATCCGGCTTCATTGCGCAGCATAATATTTCCAACCTGCGGTCCGTTGCCATGTGTAATAACCAGATTATAATTTTCATTAAGAAGTTTAAGAAGATTTATACATGTATCGTAAGTGTTTTTTTCTTGCTGCCGGATTGTGCCTGCTTCATTTCCGTGCAAAAGAGCATTGCCGCCAAGTGCAACTACTGCAATTTTTTTCATAAAATCTTTTTTTGATTAACTTTTTGAAAAGTAAAATAAAAATTTATGCACTAACTTAGGTAAGCAAATTTTCAAAAAAAACTTTGCAGTTTCAAACTTTAAAAAGCAAAATGAACTCAAAAAACATAGACAGAATTGATGATTTATTAAAACCCGATAATATGCTGCGGCTTTATGCTTCGGGCGCTTTTCCTATGGCAGATGACCAAACTGACACCATTAATTGGTACAGACCAAAGACAAGATGTATCATTCCTTTGGATAGTTTTAATATTCCGCGCTCAGCAAAAAAGGAAGTAACAAGAAAAAATTTTCAGATCAGGTTTGATACGGACATTCTTGCCGTAATTAAAAATTGTGCTGATAGAGAAAGCACTTGGATTTCCGAAAAATTAATTGAAGCCTACAAAAGATTAATTAAACGAGGTCATGTTCATTCTGTTGAAACATGGAAAGATGACGTGCTTGTAGGAGGATTATATGGCGTTACTTTCCGCGGGGCTTTTTTTGGCGAATCAATGTTCTCAAAAGTATCGCAGGCATCTAAAGCAGCTTTGATTGTGTTGATCCACCATCTTAAAGAAAAAGATTTTGTTTTGTTAGATGTTCAATACATGAACGATCATCTAAAAATGTTTGGTGCTGTTGAAATCAGTTTTGATGATTTTGCGCAACTGCTTGAAGATGCTTATCAAAGCGGCTGTGATTTTTAAACTGATAAGTAATTCCTTCAAAGGAACTTTTGAAAACTCCGCATGTCAATCTGGTAAAAACAAAAATCTATTGATAATTACTGCCCCAGTATAACAAATTTATTGCAGCTAAATGAACCTGCGAAAAAATCAAACCGAAAACCTTCCATGCAATAAACAATCCCGCAATTGCAAAAACAGGATTGCGAACAAAATTCATATACTTTCTTCCGGTTTCTTCACTTAAATACATCGGAGCAATTCCACTACCGTCTAAAGGCGGAAACGGCATAAGGTTAAAAACAAACAGTATAAGATTAAGCGAAAACATTATACTTAAAAATTTTGCAAGCATATTAAGAACGAGGTTAGTGTTTGTTGCAACAACACTCGAAAAAGTTATGCTATCGGGTTGATAAAAAATTCCGCTTAATATTAAAAGATGAATTGCTGCTGCTGTAATCAGGATTAAAAATAAATTTGATAGCGGTCCTGCCGCAGACATAGCCGCAGCTTTTTTCGGATAATCGTATGCCCACTGTGGATTGTACGGCGCACTTGCCCAGCCGATCATCCAGCCGCTTAAAGCAAACGACAGCAAGGGAACAACAACCGTTCCGATTGGCTCGCGTTTAATATGCGGCAAAGGATTGAGCGAAACCTGCCCGCCTGCGTGAGCCGTTGAATCGCCCATTTTATAAGCCGTAAAAGCATGCGCCGCCTCGTGAAATACTGTTGAGAATATAAAAGCGGCATACCAGATTATTGCATCTTCAATGTTCATTTTTTCCCAAATGTTAATAGCCGGCTTTAAAAGCAAAGCCGAAAAATATTATAATTTATAAAACGTAATTAAAACATTTATCTATTCGTTTGATAACCTAAAAAGCGAAACTTATTCCAATCCATAAATACTAACATCTGCCGTAAACCTGCGTTCAACTTTTACATCCAATATTTTTATTTCGCCTGTTCCGGTTGCAGAAATCCGCACAGTTTCATCCTTAATATCCGTTGTTAAGTTTGAAAAGATAATTTCATTTTCACCTTTTACAAGATTAGCCTCAGCAAAACGAGTAACCATTGCGCGATCTTTAAAGACGGTTGCTTCAATTACTTTTGATTCGGTTGGTTTTGTTTGTGCAAAACAATTGACTGCAAGCATAAAAAAGTATAAAAGTTTTTTCATTGTATCACCCTTTGTTTTATTTGATGATGAACGCTAAATATAAAATGTTAAACAAACTATAACCTTAAATAATTTTTCTACCTTAAACATAAAGCAACAGCATATAATGATCAATTAAAAAATTATTTGTTTTTAATATTGGTTTGTTTGCGTTCAAAAGAAGCATTTACAATAACGAGACTATAAAACATGTAAAAGAAAAACTTAATCTTTATCAAATAAACTTGAGCAAATACTTTATATCTTTCGTTGTAAAAATTCAATAGATAACTTTCTAATAGCACAAATATCAATTTTCTAAATGAAAAAACTGTTACAAAAAATATCATACGCCTGGAATATTCTACAACTTGCACTTGCCGGCGGCGAGGCAAATATTTTATCCGGCAATATTAACCGTGCAATAATTTTGCTGGCAATACCAATGACGCTTGAAATGGTAATGGAATCTCTTTTTGCAATTGTTGATATTTTTTTTGTAAGCAAAATTGGCGTAAACGCTATTGCTGTTGTTGGTCTTACAGAATCAATGCTAACTATAACTTACTCGCTTGGCTGGGGGCTTGCAATGGGAACTACTGCAATGATTGCCAGAAGAGTTGGCGAGCAGGATAATGAAGGTGCTTCGGTTGCGGCTGTTCAATCTATTTATCTTGGTCTTCTTGTTTCTATACCAATGATGATTTGCGGAATAATTTTTTCCGATGATCTTTTACATTTGATGGGCGCTTCGCAAGCAATTATTGATGAAGGCAGCGGCTATACAAAACTTACTCTAGGATTTAATCTAATTGTTATTCTTTTATTTCTTATAAACGGAATTTTTCGCGGAGCCGGAGATGCTGCTCTTGCAATGCGGGCTTTGTGGATTGCAAACGGTTTAAATATTGTACTCGATCCAATGTTTATTTTCGGCATCGGTCCATTTCCGCAGCTTGGTGTTGAAGGCGCCGCAGTTGCCACAATTATCGGGCGGTCAGTCGGAATTATTTATCAGGTTTATCATCTTTACAACGGCAAGGGCGTTATCAAAATCCATAAAAACAACTGGCGCTTTGATGTAAAGATAATTTCAAAATTAGTTAAACTTTCTGCCGGCGTAACTGCACAGTTTATTATTTCCTCTGCAAGCTGGATATTTTTAATGCGTATAATTTCCACATTCGGCAGCACTGCACTTGCCGGTTACACAATTGCAATAAGGATTGTTGTTTTTACAATTTTGCCGGCATGGGGATTTTCCAACGCCGCCGCTACAATGGTTGGGCAAAATCTTGGTGCAAATCAACCCGAGCGGGCAGAAAAATCTGTTTGGCGCACCGGACAGTTTAATATGATGTTTATGGGCAGTGTTATGATTTTATTTTTTGTTTTTGGCGGAAACTTAGTTTCGTTTTTTACTGATGATAAATCGGTAATTGAAAATGCGGCAAGTTGTTTAAGCATTTTTGCAGCAGGCTATTTGTTTTATGCGATGGGAATGGTTCTTGTTCAAGCGTTTAATGGAGCGGGCGATACGCGCACACCAACGATTATGAATTTATTTGTTTTCTGGATGCTTCAGATTCCGCTTGCATATATTTTATCAATCCAACTTTCGTTTGGGGCGGAAGGCGCTTACTACGCTATTGTAATCTCAGAATCAACATTTTCTGTTGTTGGATATTTCTTATTCAGGAAAGGAAAATGGAAAACAATAAAAGTTTAACAGTATTTTAACTGTAATCTTATGTTTTGTTTGCGTTGTGCTGCGGATTTTTTAAGATAGATTTTATTTCGCTTTCAATTCTATTAAATGCCATATTAGGGTTTCCCATCAGTTCATCGTTTGTAATGCGGATAAATTTTATGCCGTATGCCTCAATATGCTTTTGTCGTGCTTTATCATACTCCATTACATCGGGTTTGTTGTGTATGCTTCCATCTATTTCTAATGCTAACTTTAATTCGGGACAGTAAAAATCAATAACAAACCAATCAACAGAATATTGCCTTCTAAACTTGTAGCCAAGAGTTTTTCTATCACGCAGATAAATCCAGAGAATTTTTTCGCAGAAGGTTTGATTTTTTCTTAGGTGTCTTCTTTTTTCTTTTTCTGATGATTTGTTAAAATTCTGTGTCATAATCTTAATCCGACCTCACCCTTTATCCCTCTCCTTCGCAAGGAGAGGGAATTAAAAGCCCTTCTCTTAGAAGGAGAAGGGTTTGGGTTGAGGTTGTTTTACTTTCCTTCTACAATCTTTATTTCATCCTCTGTTAAACCGTAAAGCTGGTAAACAAGCGCATCTATTTGCCTGTCTATTGTTTCGCATTTACGCTCTAAATAATTTTTGTCGCTTTCTGTTTTAACTTGCTGCAATTGCTTTTTTGCTGCAAGCATTTGGGTAACTAAATCAAGAATTTTTTCATATTTGAATTCATTTATAGTTAATGAATTAATAATTGCTGGCATAGGAAGATTTTTGCAATTCTGAATAAGAATTTTCTGAAACAAATTTTTAGAAAGATCTAAGTATTTATATGTATGATAAAAATTCATTAGTCTTGAATTAAGTATGCCAAGTAAAAACTTAATGTCAAAATTATATTTTGGTTTTAAAAGCAGATTAAATATTGTTTGAGTGTTGTATAGTTCTGTCTCTGTATATCCAGCGTAAATTCTTAAAGGATTTCCACTAACAATTTGCCTAATTAGAATTCTTGGTTGAGTGAAAAATCTTTTTTCTCGTGGCGCACCCAACCAATGACCATAACTAATATATTCTTCACCACCCCAATTAACACAATATCTTTGGACATCCCCTCCTTGAAGAAGTTCTTTAAATGTTTTGTCTTTTTTATAATCTGAATGGAATTCTCTCCCTTCTATAATCTTTTTTGAATGTCCTCTATACTTATCATAAGGTGTTATTCCTAAACTAAAATCACATATTTCAAAAAGCGAAACCGAATCCTTTTCAATATTTTTAATTAATTGAGTCCTGTCTTGATTTGAAAAAATGTCAAAGACTAACAACTCATGATTTAGCCAATCTTTTTGATTGAAAAATTTAAATTCTTCTGCTAAATCAACATCAATTTTAGAGAGCTTGTCTTTTCTATTAAATAATAAACAATCAGTTTCTAAATACTCATTTATCGCTATTATTATGATAACAGTTTCTGCTTTAACATTCTTAAATACATTATCTGGAAGCCGAACAATATTGTGAATACTATAATCTTCAAGAATTATTTTTCTTAGTTTCAAATAAGAACTTTGATATAATATTGAATTTGGAATTATGTAACCAACTTTACCTTTTGATTTTACCAGTTTTAATGCCTTCTCAAAAAAAGTAGCATATATATTCATCCTGTTTAATGTTGAATGATATTTCTCAAAATAATATTTAACCTCGAGAGGATTCATTCCTTTTAAATCAATCCACGGCGGATTACCCACAATAGCATCAAAACCGCCAACATTCATAACATCGGAAAAAGTAGTTTCAAAATCCATCGGTTTAAGTTTTAATTCATCAAATCCAACCAACCTATCTTCTTTATTAAACGGCAGGGAGAGGTTCAGTATATCAGTGCCAATAAGCGAGTTGCCGCAAATAATATTTTTGTTAAGATTTGGCAGTAACTGTTCTTTAAACATAACCCACGTATCATTTGCAGTGGCGGTAGTTTCATCCTCCAAAAGTTTTAAGTACAAAGAAAGCTGTGTAACCTCAACAGCCTGACTGTCCAAATCCACGCCGTAAATATTATTAGTAAGTATTTTTTGTTTTTGCTGCAGAGTAAGTCTGTAAGCGCCTTCGTACAAAATGCAGCCGTCTTTCTTTGCCTGTTCAGTATTTTCTAAATACCATCTTTTGTGATAATCAAGAAGTCTTTCGTAAACAGTAATTAAAAACGAGCCGCTTCCGCAGGCAATATCGGCAAGGCGCATTTTAGAAATTTCTTTCGGCGTTTTACCGTCAATCAATTTGCCGATAGTATTATCAACAATATAATTAACAATGTATTGCGGCGTATAATAAACACCGCCTGCTTTGCGCACTTCGGGTTTTTCTTCAATAGTTACGCGCTTATCGGTAGCATTAACAACCTTACCGAGAAATCTTTCGTAAATAGAGCCAAGTATGTGAATTGGAATTGCATCAAAATTGTAAGGCGTGTTATCGTGCGAAAGGTCTTCGCAAATTTTGGAAAACGTTTTATCGTCGGGTTCAATAATGCCGCGGCTGTCAATCAAACATTTTTTAAAAACCACGCCGTTATATTTTGCATTAAGTAAAATTGATGATGTGATAAAATCTTCCCAGGCAGTTTTACGATCTCCAAATTCACTAATGTAATGATGGGGTTCAATCTGTTTATCTTCTAAAAATTTTATAAAAACAAGTCTATCAATTGTACGCTGCGTGGCTTCTGTAAGTTCTTCGCTGGTTAAATGTGTATTGTTTTTCTTAAAAGATTTAGCGAGCGAGGTTCGTATTTCATCAAGCTCTTCAAGAAACGATTCATCAATAGATTGAAAACCGCCTTTGTATAAACCCTGTTTAGCAGATTTACCTTTAGGTTTTGGTAAGTTTTCCGCAAACTTTTCAATCGAATTATCGGCAACAGCTTCGCGAGAAAACAGGTAATAAATCTCTTTAAACTTTTCTTCAGTTGCATAATCGGAGTAATGAAAACTTTTTATTCTAAAGTTTAGAATATCTTTTATGTCGGGGCGGAATCGGCAATCGAGAATGATAAATTCCTCAAAATCCGTAAGTACAGCAATTGGCGTATTTGCATTCCAGCCGTAGCGTATAGTTTGAAAGAAGTAGTCTTTCTTTTCTAAATCGTGGTAGGGTTTTTTGGCTTCCACAAAAAATTTAACGTCGCGAAAATTTGGGGCAAGATAAAAAGTATAATCGGCGCGTTTTTGTTCTTTAGCAACCTTAACAGGTTTTTCAACCCGAACTTCCTGCTCGTAAGGATTTTTTTGATATTCGTGCCTAACATCCCAACCGAGTGCAATAAAAAATTTATTTAAAAAATCATTACGCAAATCGGCTTCGGAATAAGCAAGGCTCAGGTAAGTTTTTTCATTTTCTTTGAAGTCGTTAACAATAGTGCAGACATCCGCAAACGCTTTACTAAATTGCATTAAAAATATTCCTATTTGATTACTTTAAAATATAGAAAAGCAAATGCAAAATAGAATTGCAGGATTATTAATGAAGTTTAATTTGTAAATCAATTAGTTAAGGATTCTCTGTATTGCAATCATCAATAATCCGTGCTTAGTGTAATCATAAAACCAAACACTAACATTCTTCTGCCGAAATAACTTTCAATTCCTATTTGCTCGGAATAATCTGCGGAGTATGAGTAGAAAACAACCTGCTTAGTTACGGAAAAAATAAATCACTTTGTTAAAGATTCTGATAATCTCATTTTTCTAAAAATCTTTTTATTGCAGTGTTTACTTCTTTGGGGTTCTCTATCGGACTCATATGCCCGGAGTTTTTAATAATTACAAATTGTGCGCTGTAAATTCTATCTGCTATACTTTGCATAACTGCGGGCGGAGTAAGAGCATCATTCTCACCGCAAATTACAAGCACCGGAATATTTATCTTGTTTAAAAAGTTGGTTGTGTCTGTTCTACAAATCATTGCAAGCAAGCAGCCTTTAACCCCAACCGGATCAAACTGAGAAGATTTCCTGATTCGTTCTTCAAAATCTTCTTTGTGATTTTCTTTATAAAAATCTCCGTAACAATTTGTAATAAAATCCTTAGCAAATGGAGCAAGACCATCCGTGTTTATTCTTTTAATTGCGGCGGCACGTTTTAATTTGCCTTCGTCGTTATCGGATTCGGAACGTGTATCACACAAAATTACGGCTGAATAATTTTCTTGATTTCTTTCAAGCGCACGCAGCGAAATATATCCACCCATCGAAAGACCGCATAAGATTGGCTTATCAAGTTTTAATTCTGCAGCAATTGTTTCAAGATCATCAACAAACGATTCCATTGTAAACTGTCCGTTTCCTGCGGGCGATTGCCCGAGTCCACGAATATCGTAGCGTACACAAAAAAAGTTCTTGCTTAATTCCTTAACCTGTTCATCCCACATTGTATGATCATAAGGAAAACCGTGAACAAAAATTATTGCTTTATTTGTGCTGCTGCCTTCCATAATAACAGAAAGCCCATTTATTGTTTCATTCATATTTATTCCATATTTACAGGTGAAAGTTAGTTCTTTATGATTTATTATTCACGTAACAAAAAAAATAATTATTCACTAACCTTCTTTGTTTCTTATACTTTAAGCAAAACAAGCTTGGCTCAAAGTAATAAAGGTGCAAAGGGAAACATAATAAAATGAAAATTGCATTAGTTACTACCGAGTGTGTTCCTTATGCCAAAACAGGCGGGCTTGCAGATTTTGCAGGAGCGCTGCCCAAAGCTTTAGCTAAATTAGGATGCGAAGTAAAAATATTCCTTCCTAAATATTTTAGCATTGATGAATCTAAACATAACTTGTTTTACAACTGGGCAATTAAAGAAATACAGGTTAGAATTAACGGTATAACCCGTGGTGTTCATTTGCATCAGGCTAAATTGCCGGGTACTAACATCGAAGTAAACTTTATAGATTGTGCGCACTACTTTAATCGCAGCAATATTTATACAAATGATTTTGATGAAGATGAAAGATTTATACTATTCAGTAAAGCGGTTATTGAAACATTGCAGAGATTAAACTGGGTGCCGGATGTTATTCATTGCAATGATTGGCAAACTGGTTTGCTGCCGCTTTTTATAAAAGATAATTACAAGTGGGATAAAATGTTCGATCACACTGCAACTTTATTTACAATACATAACATCGGTTATCAAGGCAGATTTTCAAAATCAACTTTGTTTGCCGCCGAAATTCGTGGCGATCTTTTTTACCCCGGCGGACCCGTAGAGTTTGAAAACTCGGTTTCATTTATGAAAGCCGGAATTATGTATTCGGATTTGATTAACACTGTAAGCAATAAATATTCCCACGAAATTTTAACAGAAGAATATGGCGCGGGTTTGCACAGCAGTCTGCGTTCACGAAAGCAGGATGTTTATGGAATTTTGAATGGAGTTGATTATGATGAATGGAATCCGGCAACAGATAAATATCTTCCATATAAATACAGCTTAAAAGATCTTTCCGGAAAAGTAAAAAATAAAAGTTTTTTGATGGAACATTTCAATCTTCCATTTAGTGAAAATCGTCCTTTGATAGGAATTATTTCGCGGATGGCTCATCAAAAGGGATTTGATATTCTTGCTTCCGTTGCAAATAACTTAATGGATCTTGATGCCCAGTGGATAATTTTAGGCAATGGTGAAAGTGAATATGAAAATTTATTTAGAGCGCTGGCAAGCAATTTCCCCGGTAAAGTTGCAACTTACATCGGATTTAATAATGAACTTTCTCATTTGATTGAAGCGGGCGCTGATATTTTTCTTATGCCTTCGCGGTACGAACCATGCGGGCTTAATCAAATGTACAGCTTAAAATACGGTACTGTTCCTGTTGTTAGAAAAACAGGCGGGCTGGCAGATACTATTAAAGATTGGGACGAAGAAAATCATTTTGGATTTGATAACGGCAACGGCTTTTCGTTTTATGATTACAGCGGACTTGCATTGTACTCTTCAGTTGAGCGTGCTGTTAATACTTTTGCAGAAAAAGAAATCTGGAAAAAGATTCAAGCAAATGGAATGAAACAGGATTTTTCTTGGGAACGTTCTGCAGAAAAGTATATCGAACTTTATAAACTTGCCAAACAAAAAAGAGGAAAGTAGTAATAATTTAATAAACTTAATTACTCGTTAAATCTTTACCAGTAAAAAACGATATAAATTGTAGCGAGAATTAATATTACTATTATCGTAAGGTAAATGATGTTTTGTATATACTTTAATACGGTTTTTGCAACACTTATAATTAAATCAAACTTTTCTTTAGGGCTGGATTCTTTATATTGTTTTTGAACTGAGTTCAAATATTTTTTCTTGCTGTTTGCAGCATAAGTTTCTTTAACCTCAATTTCAACCGCATCAATGTTAGCCTGATATTTTTCAACGAGTGTATAGTAATCTTTAATGGTTTCGTTATTTATGATGAAGATTATTTGCTCAACAAATTCTTTGGAAGGCTGTATGCTTGAAACAACCCTTGTTAAACTTTGTTCCATCACTATTCTGGATTCTAAAGAAGCGTTGCGCTTGATTAATTTCTCTAAAGCAGCATTGTATAACTGTTCAACATATTCATTCTTCACAGATAATAAATCTGCAATTTCTTCTATTGAATAACCTTCAATCCGGCTTAATATAAATATTATTCTTTCATTATCCGGCAGTATCATAATACTCTGGTCAAGTTCATACTCATAATCATATTCACTGATTTTTTTAGCATCAATCTGGTCATCATATTTATGAGACCGAATAGACTCCATTGCTATATATACTGCAATTGCACGAAGCCACTCGTGGAATGAAGAATCTGCACGCATACTATTTATTTTGTCCCGTGCTTCAATAAAAGTTAACAAAGTAATTATTTTTGCTAAGGATTTGTAAGCAGTTATTTTTAATGCAAGCGAATATATGCTACCTGAGTACATTGTAAATAGTTTTTCAATTGCATCCTTGTCGCCAAGTTTTGCCTGGGTAACAAGTGATTTTGCCGTTTTGTATTCATGATCCATGGTTTGTTTAAATATCTTAATTAATAAAAACTGTTTTTAAAGACAATGTAAAGATAGATTTTTTAATTTTTAATTCTAATTATGCAGTAATTTTTTTAACTCCTCTATTGTATGCGCAGGCTTATTACAAACAAAATTTTGACAGATATAAAATGTTGTTTTAGCATTTAACATTTTCAAGTTCTGCTGATAAGGAATTACTTTTATTAACTCATCGCTTTCACTTTGAAGATTAAGCATTACAATTTTAGCAGAATGAAAATTACTTCTAATCAACTTTATCGCTTCACCCGTTATTCCATCTTTTTTATCTGATGATATTACAATTTCAAATGAAGGTCCGAGATAAAAATCTAATCCACTTAAAAATTGCGTAAATACCGATGGCGATTTTAATAGATTGTTTGAAAAACATTCAATTATTTTTAATGATTTTTCATCGTATAAAGTATTGCCCGTAAAACGTGTAAGCCTAACAAGATTTAATAAAGCAATTGAATTACCCGAAGGAATTGCGCCGTCATAAATTTCTTTTTGCCGTGCAATAAGTTTTTCACTCTTTGAAGATGTAAAATAAAAGCCTCCATTTGTTTCATCCCAAAATTCCTCTAAAAGAATTTGATTCCATTTTATTGCTTTTTTTATATATCCGATTTCAAATGTTGTTTCATACAAATCAATTGCAGAATTTATCATAAATGTATAATCATCAATATGTGCAGGCAAACCGGATTCGCCGCCGCGAAAACGGTGCAGCAATCTGCCATTAGAATCCGTTAAGTATTTTTCTATAAATGAAAATGCTTTTAACGATGCTTCTGCGTAAATTTTATTATCAAATGCCTGTGCAGCTTTTGCTAATGCAGAGATCATCAAACCATTCCAATCTGTTAATATCTTATCATCTTTATACGGATGTTTCTTTTTCTTTCTGTAATCAAAAAGTTTTTTACGGATAGTTTCAATCTTTATCTCAAATTCACTTTCAGAATAATTAAACTTTGAAGCAAGTTGCTCGTAAGATTGTTTCAGATGAAAGATATTAGTTCCGTTTTTATTCCCTTTTGTTTCATCAATCCAGTTCCCGTTATCCTGTATATTGTAATAAGCTGTGGCTAAATCCAATTCATCTTTTCCCAAAACAGATCGCACTTCATCAGCATGCCATAAATAGAATTTACCTTCTTCACCTTCGCTGTCTGCATCTTCAGCCGAGTAAAATCCGCCTTCGCTGTGAGTCATATCTCTTAAAACATACTCTATGATTTCTTCGGCTGCTTTTTTATAAAAAGGGTTTTTTGTTGCGAGATAAGTTTCAGTAAACGCCATCACAAGCATCGCCTGATCATAAAGCATTTTTTCAAAGTGCGGAACGAGCCAGTGTTTATCGGTTGAATAACGCGCAAACCCAAAACCAACTTGATCGTAAATTCCGCCTTTTCTCATTTCGGTTAAAGTTTTTTCAACCATTTGCAATGCTTTAGGCTCATCATTTCTTTTCCAGTATCGCAAAAGAAACATTAAGTTATGTGGTGATGGGAATTTGGGTGCAGCTCCAAATCCGCCGGATTCGCTGTCGAATCTATTTAACAATTCAAGGTAAGCTTTATCAAAAATTGATTTATCAATTATTGTTTTTTCTACTTTAGAATTTTCTTTATTCAGATGCTCTGCTATTTCATTGGCAGATTGCAAAATCTCATTCCGTTTGTTCTCCCAAACATCCATTATTTTAGGAAGCAGTTCTATCATCCCGATCCTTTGAAAACGATTATTCTTTGGAAAATATGTTCCGGCAAAAAACGGTTTCTTTTGAGGCGTCATAATAATTGTTAGGGGCCAGCCGCCGCTGCCCGTCATCATCTGGCAAACAGACATATAAATTCCGTCTATATCAGGTCGTTCTTCCCTATCAACTTTTATTGATACAAAATTGTCGTTCATTAGTTTTGCAACTGTGTTATCCTCAAATGATTCCTTTTCCATTACATGGCACCAATGGCATGTTGAATATCCAATTGATAGAAATATCGGCTTACCATTTGATTCGGCTTCTTCAAACGCTTCTTTGCACCAAGGGAACCAATTTACAGGGTTATAAGCATGCTGCAATAAGTAAGGACTTTTTTCGTTTATCAGTTTATTAGGTTTATTCATTCTTTTTTTTCTTTATTGTATTTGAGAAACATACACAGATAATTATCTAAAAGGTAAAGAGAATATTGTCTTCTATTGATTATACCGCAACACTCGCCATTACCTTATTCTTCTTTACTTTAATACTTTTACTGATTTTTAAACTGTAAAATAATAAATTAATTTAGTCAGTGCTTAAAAAGCGTATAATATGAATTAAAGCAAAATAAACTAAGAGATAACGTAAAGAATTAATAAATTAGTTTGAAAAGGATTGATTCAGAAGCACGGAGTGAAGATCAGCAATAGCAACAGTGAGGCATATACAGCCGGATCACAGAATGAAAATAAATTTCTACAAAGAGATAGTTGGTGATTCAATAAATGTAATGCTATCGGCAGCAACATATAACTTCAAGAGGATGATGACAAAATGGAAATCCTCTTTTTTGAAAAGAAAAAACATATTTCATAGCATTATCATCTCAAAAATAACTTTGATGTTTTGCTTTATCTTTACTGCGATGTTCCTGCCCGAAACAAGTAACGGCAGTATAAAAATATTTTAAAGCAAACGTTATGTATCGGAATCTTAAAGGCTAATCTTATTATATTTGGATATGCAAATACCCGAATCAAAAATAGAAGAAGTCCGAAACTCAATCAGCATAGTAGATTTGATTTCCGAATATGTGCAGCTAAGAAAACGAGGCAAAAATTTTATCGGATTGTGTCCGTTCCACACAGAAAAAACGCCCTCGTTTACAGTAAGCGAAGACAAACAAATATTTCATTGCTTTGGATGCCACGCCGGCGGTAATGCATTTAAGTTTTTAATGGATTATAAAAAAATATCGTTTGTAGAATCTGTTCAGGAGATTGCCGCACAACAGGGCATAGAATTGTCTTATGACGAAACGCCTTTTGACGACAGACAATCCGAACAAGAAATTCTTTATGACATAAATACGGAAGTTGCGAGATATTATTCAAACAATCTTTTAAATGATGAAGAGGGAGAAACAGCCCGCAAGTATTTTCAAAAGAGAAACATCAAACCGCAAACAATGCGTGCCTTTGGGCTGGGATATGCAATTAATGGATGGGAAAATCTTGTAAGTTTTTTAAAGAGCAAAAAGATTGATCTGGAAAAGTCCGTGGCGCTTGGTTTAATTGGACGCAACAATGACGGACGGGTTTTTGATAAACTTTCCGGCAGAATAATTTTTCCGATATTTTCTCCGAATGGAAGGGTTGTGGCTTTTGCCGGACGAATTCTAAATGATAAAGAAAAAGCAGCCAAGTATATCAACTCACCGGAATCTATAATCTACACAAAAGGAAAAGTTCTTTACGGGCTTTCGTTCTCTAAAGATGATATTAGAAAATTAGACAAAGCCATAATTGTTGAAGGCTATATGGATTTGATTTCACTTTATCAAAACGGAATTAAAAATGTAGTTGCCGTTTCCGGCACTGCACTTACCGATGATCAGGTTCAATTGCTTTCGCGCTACACTAAAAATGTTGTGCTGCTTTTTGATGCCGATACAGCGGGAATAAAAGCTTCGATGCGAAGCATAGAAATTTTATTGCGACGCGATTTTGATGTGAAGATTGCAACACTGCCCAAAGATGAAGACCCTGATTCTTATGTTATAAAATTTGGCTCTGAGGCTTTTGAAAACATTATTAAAAAAGCCGAAAATTTTCTTGAGTATCAAACAGCATATTACGAAACTGCAGGAATGTTTGACGACCCCACAAAAACCGCCGAGGCAATTCGCGACCTTGTAAAACCAATCGCTCTGGTTGCCGATGAATTAAAAAGAAATTTGCTTATAAGAAACATTGCCAGAAAATTTAACTTGCGCGAAAAACTTTTGGAGAAAGAACTTGAAAGGGCGCTTGATGCTGAAAAAAAACAAAGCAGACTGCAAACACAAAGAATTTTGAAGAATGAAAAAGAGCCTCCGCAAAGTTTAATTCAACCGGAAAAAAAAACATATCCTGCACATTATTACAATGCCGAAAAAGAAATAATAAGATTGCTTTTTGAAGACGACGAAAGTGTTTTAAAAATGATTTTGAACTATATCAATCCCGATACTTTTTTATTGGATATTCACAGAATAATTTTTGAAAAAATTAAAGAAGAGTTTGAAGTAATCGGCGAAATAAATCCTGCAAACCTAATCGCTAAGTTTGAGGATGACGAAACGCAGGCATATATACGCGAGGTAACGATTCAGTTGTATTCTACAAGCAGTACATGGGAAGATTTGAATCCATCAATAACACCGGAAATGGTATTAACTAGATATGCAAAAGATATTATAATTAAGTACAACCAGAATCAGATTGACAGGCAAATTGAAGAAAATATTAAAGCGCAGGAAGCTGTTGAAGATGAACTGCGACTATTGGAACTGATGAAAGCAAAACACGATTTAGAGAATCAAAAAAAACAAATCAAATTTTTATTTGATTGAACATCAAACAAAAATATATTTAATAACTCACGACAAGCAAAATTAACTTGTATGTCATTCCGTCCTTCAATTGACGGATTGTTTCTGAATCTCAATTTATTGAAATTTAAGATGTTGAAATGAATTCAGCATGACACCCGCGAAAGGTGAGTTAACAATTTTAATACAAAGAAAAATATGGATTTTAGGCAAGCAAAAACAGGAAAGCTGATGATAGAAATACTTCCGGGTAAATGTGATTTTTGCGGATGCTGCGTTGGTGTTTGCCCCGAAGACGCAATTGAACTAAAAGAAGCCGAGATTTTTATTATTGACCCGCGCTGTACAAATTGCGCCAAGTGTGTTTGGAGCTGCCCGATTGAGGTAATTAAGTTTAACAAGAACGGCGTGCCGATTTAATTTTACAAAAGCCGGCACCTCCGCAAAAAATTTAACAAAAGTTATTTATTAACAAAGTAATTAAAGTACTTACATTCTTTTATAGCTTCTTTAAAGAAATTAGTTTCAGAATAATCATTTACAAGTTTTTTAAAGTACGTTTTATAATTATCAAGTTTAATTTTCAATAATCGGTTATATTCTTCCATTTTGCTGTTGCTATTCTTTGATCTTTCATTATTATAAAAATTATTTTGCTCACACTTGGCAGCCATAAAATAACATTGAGCAGCAAATTCCTTAATGCGTGTTTTCTTTGCAGCGATAAGATAATTTTCTTCGGCGCGTGAGCAATCGTAAAAATCATAATTTTCACCCTCCACATAGTAGCTTTGTAACTGACCACGAGTATTAAAGCAAGAAGCCATCCAACTATTGCCATAGTAAGTGATATTATAGTATCCGTTTGCCAAGAGAAAATAACTCTTGGCAGATTTTTCATTGTCTTTTTCGGTTGTCGCTTGTTTTATTAATTCAGTCATTTTTTTAGAGTAGGTCAATAATGTATAAACAGTATCTTGTTTTTGTATAAAATCACAATCGTGGCAATCTTTAATATGAATAATAAATGGATTGGCAATAAACGGCTGAGATTTATCTACATTCGGTCTGTACCAAGTATCATAATTAATTTGTGATTTCAGTTTTTCAATTGCTTCTGCAAACATTCCTTTTGCGATATATTTTTTTGCAAGGATAAGATCAAGCTCCTTAGTTGTGTAAAAATAATTGTCAATTAAAAAAAGCATCCATTCAGAGTTTTGATTTTCGTCCAAGCGCGGATGCCAATTATCATAATCATTAATGGCATTATATATTTGCTCAACTGGCTGTTTGTGGTAATCTAAGTAAAGATCGTACCTGAACGGACTGGGCGTTGTAAAAAAATTTTCCCACAGTTTATTTTTTCCTGATATCCCCAAACAAAAATGAGATTTTAATGTATCACCCTGCGCCCAATATTTTTTTGCTAAAGTATTCAGGATATAAAGCAATGCATCTTCTGCCCGAAGTTTTTTTAATGAATTTGTTTCCTTCAACCACTTAACATCCTCAACTATCCACACTTCGGCTTTTTCATCAACGTTTTTTAATGAATTTATTTTACATATAACTTCTGCAATTTGAACTCGTTTAACAAAATCCATATTAGTTTTTGGGCACAATCTTTTAGCTTCAAAAAAATATTTTTCTGCACCTTGCGGGTGATTCTGTAGTGTGGAAACATATCCAGCAGCAAAATTCCATAGATAACTTTTTTGAGTTCTATTTTCATCTGCAATTTTTGAAACAGTTTCAAATAATGTTGAATCGCTTCGGTAGTATCCATGATTATATTCCGGATTGAAATATCCCTGATAACCATACCTGGGAGTTTTTTCAGGAAGTGTTTCCCTTTCGAGCATTGAAATGGCACGCGATAAAATTAATAAAAGATAAGGACTATCAGGTTCGTATTTATAAATATTGATGAGAACATTCGGATCAAAATAAAAATCTTTATAGGCATTAAGTACATAAACTAAAACTCTATCATGATTTGTTTCACATGCCTTTAATGTTTCAACAAATAAAGAATCTTGCCAGTCAAACTTAAAGCTAATGAGAGATTGTCGACTTCTGCTTGGACAAATATCAAAAAGTCTGGCAAATAAAACATTCGATTTTGCAACATTACCTAAAGATTTTGTAGCCCCAGCATAATGTCCAAATGACCATTGAGACATTAGACTTTTTAAATTTGATTTATTAAAATAGTTTTCAAAAAGTTCAATAACTCGTTTATATTGTTTTGAATAGTGTGCTAATCGTATTGCCTGATATGCAAATCTTTCTTTGAAAAACGGATCTTTTGCTTTGCTATACCTTTCAATTGCTCCGGTAAGTAATAAGTTCATAGCAGAACTGTCTCTTTTGGGCTCTTCCCAACTATTTGAAAAGGCTACATTTGGCTCAACCTCTTTGGCAAACTTCAAATATTCAATTGCATCGGATAATTTTTTATTATCCACATAGATTAAAACAGAATTGTTCTTCCACTTTATATTCAATTCCGATATTTTATCGGCGAAAGACAACAAATCTTTTTCATTAGTATCGTAGATAAACTTTTCTAAATCATCAATACTTGGCTTATTATCGAAATAATTTAACCACTCCTTTAAATTATCAAGTCTCGGTCCTATGCTTGAGTTCTCATCAACATTGTTAAACACATATTCCGTTAGATAAAATGGTTCTAAATTATTTATATCAAACAATTCTTCTTCAAAAATTTTAAATGACCCATCAAAGTCATAATCAAAAAATGGTCCGCAGCCTTTAGAGCTATCCGAATTAAAGAACAAAACAACGCCGCTAATAAAAGCAGCTAACAATATTTTCAAACTGATCTTTGCCATAATTTTTTATAACCTCTCCGTTAAGGTGATAAATAGAAACAGTTAATTTTTTATTTTTTATATGTGGAGCAATTAATTCCGCAGCGTTTATAGTTGTAGTTACATTAGTTTGTTCCAGTCGTAGATAGTCGCCAGCAAAAACATAATTACCCATTACGGAACAATTTTTTACTGCACGAAAAATATTTTTGTCTTCTTTAATAAAACAGGAATCCTTTCCGAGTTCTTCTGCTTTAACATCGTTAATAAGATTTTTTAATTTGCCGTTACTAAACCAGCAAGCCCAGCTAAATGCGGGCAGCACCACATCAAGTTCAAGCGGATATTTTTCAAAGTTTACAAGATATTTTTCTGCTACGCCTTCATCATAGATGGAATTTTTTGTTTTGATATTTGAAACATCAGACATATTGTAGAACATTAACATACCACGCTTAACAGGCGGAACGCCGGTCTTTTTGTAAAACTTAACCTGATGAAGGCGTATTGTTGCAGATAAAAAAATATTTTGCGCCGCAACTTTTTGTTTTAACATTTCAATCAAAGCAAAGTATTTGCTTCGTGTTGATGCCGCCCAATCACAATCAAGCTGAATTTCTTTTATTTGTGCTGCCTCAAAAAAAGCTAACTTGGCAAAAATCTTCTTATAAATGTTATTTGATAATTCTGTTATGGATGAATCGGGGATGTTTGTAAATGTTCTGTTAGTAATAAAAACAACCGGAATTATTTCCACGCCGTTAATATTTTTTGTTTGGATTGAAACATCGCCAACAGGTACAGCTTTGTTTATGTTTTGATTCCAGTCAACATCAAAAAATCTTAAATAAAGTTTTTTAATTTCAGTTTCTTTAATCCAGCGTACTTCTTCTTTTGATAAAGTAAAATTTGTTTTCCAGAAATAAACTGCGCTTGTAACGGAACGATCGTTTTTAATCGAGCAACCGGAATAAAATAACAGTGCGAAAAAAGTAAAAATGTATGCTGCGTATTTCATAATATCAAATTTAGAGTGTCTCAAATTTGTTCTGTTATAAAATAGAATGATTAAAACTAAAATTTATATCACAAAAACCTTTGCAATATCCAAAAGCAAGGATGGCTGATCCATAAGCGCCTTTGTAAAGACCTTGCCCATCGTTCTTTTTTCCATTGGAATTTTAAGAACGGATTTTGCAAGGTTGTTAAATTTCACATCGGAAAAATTATAAATGCCTTCTTTAAGCCTGTTAAAAACTTCGTGTCGTTTTCCAAGACGATCGTGCCAAGCTTTATCGTAGGTTAAAATATGATCGGGTAAATTCATTTTAATTGCTTCGCCGGCAATTCTGCCTGCAATTGAGCCGCCGATCATTCCGCTTGCAATACCGCCGCCGCTAAGCGGATTTACCTGCCTTGCTGCATCGCCAACAAGCATAATGCCCGGCGCAGAAATTTTATCTAAAGTAACCTCGCACGGCACTCCGCCGGCAATTTTAGTTAGAACGGGTGCGTCCGGGTAATGGTTATTCATAAAATCATTAAGATAAGATTGTGCAGATTTGTTTTTACCGATTAAGCCGCTTATGCCAAGTCCGATATTTGCTTTGTTGTGTCCCTTAGGAAAAATCCAGAAATAACCGTTGGGGGCAACATCTTTTCCAAAATAAAAATATAACGTATCCTGATTAACCGGAATGTTTGCTGCGGTAATTTGTACAGCACTTTCCATATCGCGGAAATCACTGTGTGTTTTTAAACCAGCCCAGCGTCCAACGCGCGATTCAATACCATCAGCCGCAATTACAACTTTGGCTTTAACTTCTTTTTGTTCTCCCTGATATTCATATTTAACGCCGCAAACTTTTCCATCATAAATAATCAAACCGTTTACATAAGTTCGCGTTAAAATATCTGTGCCCGCATCGGCGGCAGAACGGGCAAGTTCGTAATCAAACAATCTTCTTTCGAGAACATAAACCGGATAATCGAAATTAAGCACAGCTTCATTTCCATCGGGCGAATTAAAAGAAAATTTACCAATTTTTGCGGCAATCCATTTATCATCACTTGCAATAAATTCTTCTATACCGGCTTTGCTGCTCGCTTCTCCGCATCTAACGGGATAACCAACATCACGGTCTTTTTCCAGCATCAAAACTGAAACACCCTTTTCTGCCGCAAAGCGCGCCGCCATACTTCCGGCAGGTCCGGCGCCCACAACAATTACATCATATTCGTTCTTCATAAATATCTTTCAAAAAAGAAAATCAAATTTATTTCGTATCAGAAGACTTAAACTTGAAACATATATCCAGCACTTCTAACGCTAACAATATATTTTGGCTCGGATGGATCATCTTCAAAATGTTTTCTCAAACGCATTATAAAATTATCTACTGTGCGTGTTTCAACATCGGGATTCATATTCCATACGTTTTCAAGCAATTCTTTTCTTGTAACCACGCGGTTTTTATTTACAATGAGATATTTCATTATCATCGCTTCGTAAGAAGTAAGAGAAAAATCATTATTGTTTTTAGTGCAGCGCAAATTTTCAAAGTTTATTTCAATATCGCCAAACTTATAAACAGGGTTTTCATTAACCACAGCATTATACCAGTTTTTACGTTTTAACATTCCTTTAATGCGCAGCAGCAATTCCTTTAAATGAAACGGCTTTGTTAGATAATCATCAGCGCCAAGTTCAAGCCCTTTAACCCGATCCTCAACGCCTGTGCGAGCCGTGAGCATTAATATCGGCATTTGCGGATGTTTTTCGCGGACATGTTTTGCGATTTCAAATCCGTTAAAATACGGCAGCATAATATCCAGCACTATAAGGTCGAATTCGTTTTCATCAAAAAACTTGATTGCTTCCCTGCCGTCTTTTGCAAGTTTAACTTTATATCCTTCTTCTATAAGATTGTATTCCAGACCAAGGGCAAGATTTTCTTCATCTTCCACCAACAATATATTTGCAGCGCTTATTTGCTCGACATTCATTTTTAATCCCTTTTAAGCTTAGCCGAATTTTTTTCAGTGAAAACGGGCAATTCAATTTTAAATTTTGCTCCAACGGTTTTGCCGTTATTTAAAGCAGTTACTTTGCCATTATGATTTTTAATAATTTCTTTTACAACGTAAAGCCCTAACCCAGTACCCTTAACATTTGGAATATCTCTATCGTAAATACGATAAAACTTTTGGAATATTTTTTTTGTTTCATCATTTGCAATGCCTATTCCATTGTCTGAAAACTCAATTTCAATTTTATTGCCGTTGCACTTTAAATTTACCCCAATTTCCAAAGATGTCATACTGTACTTAATTGCGTTATCAATTAAATTATCAAAAACGGTTTTAATTGAGTTTCTATCTATCAAGCAATTGCATGGCGCTGCGCCGCTAAAGGTTATTGCAGTTTCTTTTAAATTAAATTGCTGTGCAGATTCCGAAACGATTATTCTTATTATTTCCTCTGCATTATAAACTTCAAAATCCCTTCGGAATTTTTTCTTATCCATTGCGGCAATTTCTAAAATTGAATTTATTAGATTTTTTAATCTTTCTGCATCACGCATCATTAATAGGTAAAACTCTTTTCTTTTTTCCACCGGAACCTCGCGCGAGTTAAGAGTTTCTAAATAAAGCTGTATTGATGATAACGGCGATTTTAATTCGTGTGTTACATTTGCAATAAAGTTATCGTACAAAGCAGTCAATCGTATTTGAACATTAAGATGGCGGAATATCAGAACGAGACTGAAAGACAAACCGACAAGCAAAACAATTCCGCCAACAAATGGAAAAACACTTGGAGCGTCATAAACAATTTGAGGAGAAATTTTTTCGCCAACCTGTTCAAAGATTATGTTATTCGATACATACCAGTAAATCCACAAGAGCAAAACAGCAAGCCACACAAGCTGGGCAAGCACAAATATTACAAGATTATATACAAACGAATGTCGTCTTTTCATACTTTACGGTTATAAAAATCCCTCAAAAGGATTAGATAAATTGAGTTATAGAATTACACGGTCAAATATCATTTTAATTAAGATGAACATCAAATTTCTAAAAATATTTTTTGTAGGATTAAAATCCACAAAAACAATTTAAACATTCATAGTTTTGTGTGAATATTTACTTGTTATTTTTGTATTCGATGTGTTTGCTTAAAAAAGCAAATTGTATTAAAACGCAAATCATAAATTAATGTTAGATAAAAATGGTTAATGAAAACAGAATACGGTTACTGCAAAACGGAGTTGAAACAAACGGGCCGATAGTCTATTGGATGAGCCGCGATCAGCGGGCGCACGACAATTGGGCGATGCTTTTTGCACAGCAACTTGCTTTAGAAAAGAAAAAACCGCTTGCCGTAATTTTTAATTTGGTTCCCGATTTTTTAGAAGCAACAATTCGCCAATACGGATTTATGCTTAAAGGATTGCAGCGGGTTGAAATTGAATTATCAAAACGAAACATTCCTTTCTTTTTACTTATTGATAAGCCGGAGAAATATGTTCCGGAATTTTTACAAAAAAATAATGCTTCGGTTTTAGTTTCGGATTTTGATCCGCTTAAAATTAAGCGGATGTGGAAAAGAGATGTTGCAAAAAAAATAAGAATACCTTTTTACGAAGTTGATGCACATAATATTGTTCCGTGTCTTCATGTGTCAAACAAACAGGAATTTGCTGCCTACACAATCCGCCCTAAAATAAACAAAGCACTGCCAATGTTTATGGAAGAATTCCCGGTATTAAAGAAGATGAGCAAAAACGAATTATCAAGCAGCAAAATTAACTGGGCGGATGTTGATCAATCCTTAAACATCAACAGACAGATTATTGAGGTTGATTGGATTAAACCTGGAGAAACTGCAGCATTAAATATGCTTGAGAGTTTTTTAGTTAATAAATTTGAAAAGTATGTTGAACTAAAAAATAGCCCAGTAGAAGATGGGCAGTCAAACCTCTCGCCATATTTACATTTTGGGCAAATTGCATCACAGCGTGTTGCCTTAGAAGTACAACGATTGAATGGAAATAAAGAATCCGAAAAAGTATTTCTTGAAGAACTAATCGTAAGAAAAGAACTGGCGGATAATTTTTGTTATTTTAATACAAAATACGATTCGTTTGATGGTTTTCCCGAATGGGCTAAAACTTCCTTAAACAAGCATCGTAAAGATGAACGGGAGTTTATTTATTCGCAGGAAGAATTTGAAAACGCAAAAACACATGAAGACCTGTGGAATGCAGCTCAAACAGAAATGATAAGAACAGGAAAAATGCATGGTTATATGCGAATGTACTGGGCAAAAAAAATATTGGAGTGGAGCAAGTCGCCCGAAGATGCCATAAAGACGGCAATTTATTTAAACGATAAATACGAATTAGATGGACGCGATGCGAATGGATATGCAGGAATATCATGGTCTATCGGCGGAATTCATGATCGCGCCTGGTTTGAAAGACCTGTTTTCGGAAAAATTAGATATATGAACCGCAACGGCGCTAAAAATAAGTTTGATATTAATAAATATATTAATTCGTGCTTTTGCTAAAAAATTTTACTAATTATACTTTAATATTGTTATTTTGGGTCAGCAAACATTTAATTGTTTACAAAAACATCTAAAAAACACAGCATTTTATGGCATACTGTTTGATGAGTTAGAAAGAGAACTTAATAATTTTATAAATTTTTTAAAGAAAACACTTAATAAATAAAAATGGCAACAAGATCACTAAAACTTCAAGCGAAATTAACACTTCAGCTTTCGGTTATTTTTATAGGTATTGCTGTTTTTACTTTTTTTTATTTTACCAGACAATTTGAAGAACAGATAAAACATAATATAAAATACAAAACAACAGCGGTTGTTAATTACATAGTAAAAGATGCTTCGGCGTTTAAGCAAAATAAATTTTCGGATCCCAATCTTATACGCAAACTATTAGATTTGAACAATATGCTATATCTTGTTTTTGAAAACGATAGTGGAAAAATTCAGGACGCAGTAAATTTTGAAGTGGCTGAAAAAAACTTTTATGTAAAAGCCCGCACCAACTTTGATGAACTTTCGGACGGAGAAAATCTTTATCGTTTGTCTGTTCCCATCAATACCGAAAAAAACAAAGGGAAAATGTATATCGGAATTAGATCCGAAAATGAATATGAAGCAATTTTAAAATATAAGTTTATTACAGGCTTATTTTGCCTTGCTATTATTGTTGTAGGTATGGTAATAACATATTTCTTTACCGCCCTGCTAATCAGTCCGTTAACCAGAATAAACAAAGCCCTCGAAGCGATTTCAAGTTCTCAAGTTAAATATACTCCAAATACAAGGAACCAGTTGCGGGTAATTTCGGATAGGGTTAGTTTGTTTTTAACGGATTATAAAAAAGCCTCTGCCGAGGTTGATGCACTAAGCAAAAGACTGAATGATTTATTTAAAGATAAAATAGTTGAGTTAAATCTCGAAATTAACCAAAGAAAAAAAGTTGAAATATCTCTTCAGAAAAGCGAAGAACAATTCCGGTTGGTTTTTCAAAATGCTCCCATTGGTATTGTTATAATTGCAACCGACGGAAAAATATTAAGCGTTAATAAATCTTTTTGCGATACTACCGGATTTAACAGGGAAGAAATAATCGGGTTACACATTAAGTTTTTGTTTGAAAAAAACTATCTCGAAGGCTTTAGTGAAGAGCGAAGTGAAGCGTATGAGATACCGATTGCCAACATAAACTCAGAAAAAATATTGCTTAGAAAAGAAGGCAACGAAATTAATGTGCTGATAAAATCGGTTGCGGTGTTAAATGAAAAAAACAAAGTAATTCATTATGTTATGCAAGTTCTGGATATTTCCGAAATCAAAAAAGCACAAAAAGAACTTGTAGAAGCTCTAAACAAAGCTGAGGAATCCGATAAATTGAAATCTGCATTCCTTGCACAAATGTCGCACGAAATCAGAACGCCGCTTAATGTTATTTTAACTTCTATTCCGCTTATTGCCGAAGAAATACCGGGCGACGATGAAGAATTAAAAATGATCTTAGACTCGGTAAAAAGCGCGGGCAGAAGATTGCAAAGAACTATTGATATGATATTAAGTATGTCTTCAGTTCAAAGCGGTAATTATAAACCAACGTATGAAAAATTTGATATAGTTCCGGATATTCAAAATTTAGTAAACGAGTTCAAATCTTTAACTGACGATAAAGGATTGAAACTTAAATTTAATAAGGGCGAAACAAATTCTTTTGTAATAGCGGATAGATATACAGTTAATCAGGTATTTCAAAACATCATTAATAATGCTATAAAATACACACTTAAAGGGCATGTTGAAGTTAGTGTAAAAAACTTAAAAGACGATAAGGTTCTTGTAGAGATTAAAGATACCGGAATAGGAATGAGTAAAGATTATTTGCAAAAAATGTTCGTTCCTTTTTCGCAAGAAGATGCCGGACACAAAAGGCAATTTGAAGGAAACGGGCTTGGACTTGCGCTTGTTAAAAAATATCTTGAATTAAACCGTGCAGAAATAAGTGTTCAAAGTGAAAAAAATGTCGGCTCTACCTTTTCCGTAATTTTTGATAAAAAAATAAACTTTGTAGAAGCCGCACAAAAAGAAAAAGCATTAAAAACATACCATTGATTTTATTAGTTCAAGTTCAGGTTCAAGAAACAAGGTATTATATAAAGACTTATCTATCTTGAACTTGATCCTGAACTTGAACCCAGGCTCACTTCAACAAAATCATTTTCTTAGTTTCAACAAAACCTTGTCCTGAGCTTGCCGAAGGATCACCAGCCCCGATTTTATCGGGGTAAACCTGTAAACGATAGAAATAAATTCCCGAACTCAATTGTGTATTGTTAATTGTAAATTGTGCATTGTATGAACCAGCCGGTTTCTCCTCATTAACAAGAGTTGCAACTTCTCTACCAAGTAAATCGTAAACTTTAAGAGTAACAAATTGCGTACTGCTTATAGCATACTGAATGCTTGTGCTTGGGTTAAAAGGGTTTGGGTAGTTTTGTTGTAGTAAAAATTCTTTTGGTTGAGTAAAATTATTCTCTTCATCTTCAATAAAAGTAACACCACCGTTTGTTGTGTGGAGTAAACGTCCATCTTGCCGGTCTCTGTTGGCAATTGATGCCCAACCAATACCCTCGCCAATGATGCAAAAATCAGTTATTAAGAAATCCATTGAAGTTTTAAACTGTTTTATCCAGTTATAACCACCATCTTCAGAAAAGTGAATAGTGCTTGTTTGTGCGCCACTAGGTGCTGGGTCGGTATCTTCAATTAACCATCCAAGTTTTTTGTTAAAAAAACGAACAATACTAAAGTACCGATTTATAAACCCGATTACCTCAAGCCAACTAACACCGCTATTTTCAGTTATGGACAAATTCCAACCTGCGCTGGCTCCAAAAGCTTTGTCAACAAAAAAAATGGAACTAAGACTGCCTATAGACTTTTGTTTGTTCCACAATTGACCTCCATCTGTTGTGTTGTAAATAGCCCCAAACACAAACGGAGCATTATATTGCCATGTGCAATACCACCCTGTATATTTATCTATAAAAGATATTTCAGACACATGCTCATTTAATCCATCAAACCGAAAACGTAAAGTACTCCATGTTATACCACCATTTGAAGTATGTAGAAGTATATCTTGCTGTGAAGCACCCCACCTGCCGGCAGAGTAAGCGGTATTTGCATCAATAACATTCAACATAGTTAATTTGAGACTTGCAGTACTGTTTTGCAGATTCCAATTTAAGCCACCATTTGTTGTATGCAAGATTTTTCCCGAATCACCAACCGCCCAACCGTTTTCTAAATCTGCAAATCTTATTTTACGCAGATTAGAATTAATCTCACTTTTTTGTTTTGACCAATTTATACCACCATCGGAAGTATACAGAATAATTCCCGAGCTACCACAAACCCAACCATTTAAGGAGTCTGAAAAATCCACCGAAAAGAAGCTATAACCTGGCAAAGGGCTTAACTCAGCCCACTGAGAAAAAGATTGAAACGAAAAACCTAATATTATTACAAACACTAACGGTTTCATTTTAGCACCTGCATTTTTTTTGTTTGAATAAAATCGTCGGCAATCAATTGATAATAATAAACGCCACTTGCCAAACCATTTTTAATAAAAGATGCATCAAATAAGATTTCGTAAACACCGGAAGGTTTTTCTTCTTTAATAAGAATAGCCAATTCATTGCCAAGAACATCAAAAAGTTTTAAAATAACAAAAGAAACCCTTGGAACTTGAAATTTAATAATAGTGGAAGGATTAAAAGGGTTGGGGTAATTTTGGAATAAAGAAAAATCAGCCGAAGGTTTTAAGTCATTATTGATTCCTGTTTCAAAATCCCAAACACAATTAAAGTAACCGGTATCCGGTGCAAAAGTAGTTTCTTGGACAATGCCCTTATCCTTAGCAACAAGTTTATAACGAAATACAAATCCTGTTTTTAGCAAAGCGGTATCTAAAACAAAGTTTATCATATAACTTGAAGTATTCGGGGAAATCTCTGCACCAAGATTTTGTTTTGGAGAGGTAACCCCTCCTTTTTGATAAAAACATTCCATGTAAACAGTATCAATAAAGTTAAACTTATGTGTAATTACAGAATATTCATGTTCAACAAGAAACGTCATATCAAAATTAGGTGAACTAACTCGTGAAAGAGGGATTATTGTAAGTTCCGGTTTATAATTGTATGAATAACTAGTCTGCACTCCCATAGAATCATTTAAAATAGCCGATATGATATCGTTTGTTCGGTATAATCTTTTTGTGCTATAAGTATATTTTACCAAGCCAATATTCTCAACAAAAAGTTCAGATTCATTGACATACTGGTTGTAAGAAATTAGGGAGTCAAAAACAAATCCTTTATAATGGGACGCTACATTGAATACGTCAATATTTCCATCTAAAAATTTAACAGTTCTATATTTATGATTTTCTAGGAAGGATTTTTTATTAATAGTAAATTGAAAAAAGGCGTTTGCTGGAATTAAACTAAAATCTAAATAAAGCCTATCAGAACCATCAAACCACACATAAATTTTTTTATCCTGCTCTGAATATCGTATCCAATCAGAAATAAGTTTATAATATGTATTTCCATTAATTAAGGTGTCTTCTTTTATTTCGATGTCGGAAAGGCCGTATATATACTCATAAATTCCAAAGGTAGTAAAGTATGACTGTGAAGTTAAATACTGCCACTTATTTCCAACTTTTAATGGGAAATAGTTTTTGCCCATAGAAACAGAAATAGATGGATCGTGTCTATATATACCATCGGAAGTTGCTAAGAATATTTTCCCCTTGTCAAAACATATTGAAGATATATAATTTGAACCTCCTAAATTATTCCAGCTAATTCCGCTATCCGTACTTTTAGAAAGAGTGTGTTGTGCAAAATAAATATTATTCTTTTCATCAACAGCCATTGCTGTTTCGGTGCTGGCAAGTGTTTTTGCCACAACCTTCCAGCTAAACCCAAAATCTGTGGATCTCAAAATTTCACCACTATTTTCTAAATATAAAAAATCATTTGTATCTGATATAACTACGCTACAGTAAAAAGGAATATTAGTATCTATAACTTGATTCCACGAAGCGCCATTGTTGGATGAGGTAAATAAACGGCTGCCCATAGTAATAAAAATTTGTCCTGTGGAAATAGTTGTGATTGAAGTAATCTCATATTTAGATATACTGTCTTTTGTCCAGGAGTTTCCGGCATTAGTTGATTTTAAAAAAGACCCTTCTCTATCTCCCACATAAATTTGGCCCTTCTTGCTTATATGCATTGCCGTAACAGCCAATCCCGGCTCATAACAAGTGCTCCAGGTTGCACCATAATCTGTTGATTTGTGAATACCGGGATAACCCTGTCTTGTTCCGGCATAAATTATATCTTGCTTGTCAACAGCGATCCTATAGGTGCCATTACCGGAGTTGGCATGATACCAACTTGTACCACCATCTGTTGATTTTAATAGCCCATCAAAATCCTGTGAGCAAGCAAATATGTTACCATTTGATGTGGCTTTAATATCATAAAAGAATTCATAATTGGACACAAGCTCCCAATAAACGAGTTGAGGAAATATTTGAATAGAAGAAATTAAAAACCAAACTAAAACTATCTTTTTCATAAGAGATCCTAAATGAAAAGTGATTAAAAATTCCTTCTACAAACAAATAAAACTAATCACCAAAGTCAAGGAAATGTTAAACCTGAACTTGAACCCAGTCTCACTTCAACAAAATCATTTTCTTAGTTTCAACAAAACCTTGTCCTGAGCTTGCCGAAAGATCACTAACACTAAGCTGGTAAAAGTAAACACCACTGGATAATGTAGAATTTACAATGAATAATTTAGAATGAACTCCGGCGTCTTGATATTCATTTACTAAAGTTTCTATCTCATTGCCAAGCATATCGTATATCTTTAGAGTTACTTTTGACATTTCACCATTGACGTTTGATGGAATGTTATAAGTTATATTCGTGCTTGGGTTAAAGGGGTTTGGGTAGTTTTGTTCCAAAGAAAACTGTGTTGGTTGATTTATTTCAACTTCAATTGTGTTTGAATATTCAAACGTTCCATCAAAATCAATTTGCTTTAATCTGTACTGGTATTTTCCAGCAGAAAGATTTTCATCGATAAAAAAATAAGTTTGTGCTTCTGTTGTTGTTCCACTACCATTTACAAAACCAATTGCGTTCCATTTTTCATTTCTTTCGTTTAGCGTTTTACGTCTCTCGATTTGAAAACCTTGGTTATTTGTTTCGGTTGCCGTTTGCCAGTTGAGTGTTACATTTTGATCTGTAACTGAATAAGAAAAAGAAGCTAGTTCAACAGGAACGATTCCATTCTCATTAAAAACAACTAAACCGGCACTTTCAGTTGCAATCCAGAGATTTCCAAACTGATCAAAAACAAGATCTCTAATAATAATTGTTTGGGGTAATTGAGAGTTCGCAGTATTAAATACAGTCCATTTTATGCCATCAAATTTTATTAGTTCTGCATTATTTGTAAACGATTCAGTTCCAACCCATAGGTTTCCATCGTTATCAAATTCAATTGCCGTAGCAATAATATTAAAACCAGAATAATTTGTACCATCAAATTTTAGTAAATAACCCCATCCTGCTAATCCTGTTGCTAACCAAATATTATTGAAAGAATCAATTTTAACATCAGTAGCATATAGACCAACCGGTCCATTTTGTAGTCCAAAATATTGTAATGAATCATTTTCAAATAAGTATAATCCCTCACCATCGCCAATCCAAATCGATTGATTATTTAATAATAACTGACGATAACCGTGTGCTAACTGTAATGAAAGATGTGTTACCCAAACGCTATCATCTCTAAATTCCATTAAATAATGAGGCGATCCAATTGGACTATTTAAATTTTTAAGAAACCACACATTATTTAAACTATCAAAGACAATTGAAGAAATACTATGACCCGGGGGTGTTGAATCTGGAATACCATATACATACCAATTAGTACCGTCAAACTTTGTCAAGAGATTTCCGTACCCGCCCCAAAAATTAGACTCATTATCTACATTTATTGTGTTAAAATAATTATTGGGAATATTTGAATTACTTGTATTATATACTGTCCAGTAAGTACTATCAATTTTAAGTATTCCATTTCCAGAAAATGAAATCCATTTTCTATTTAACTGATCAACAACAATATCATTTACAGTATTAGAAGGCACATTAGAATTTGTAGTATCATATATTATCCACTGAGGTTTATTTTGTGAATAACCTATAACACTAAGTAGAATAACTACGAGCGGTACAATCTTTTTCATAAGAGATCCTAAATGAAAAGTGATTAAAAATTCCTTACTCAAACAAATAAAAGTATTCGCCAAAGTCAAGGAAAAACTAAGTTTGAGTTGTTAATATCTCTGCGCCTTGGCGACTTTGCGAGAAATTTTCTCTCGCGCAGAGAGGCAAAGTAAAAACCGCAAAGTTCGCAAAGATTATTCAGGAATGCCGCTCAACCTTTATCACACAAGGTTGTTATTAAACGCTATTTACTTTATTTTTTCGCACCAATTTTGAGCATAGCATTTCATAAATTCTTCGCAGCAATTGATTAATGTTTTATTCAAAATTATTTTTTAGAAACCAAGCATTTTGTACGCAAAGGAAATTTTTATGAGCGATGATATTAAAAAAGATAATTCAGCTAACGAAGTAGAAACACGCGAGTGGCTTTATTCTTTAGATTACGTACTTCAAAACAGCGGACCGGAACGCGTTATTGAACTTTTACATCAGTTGCAAATACGCGCACACAAGTCCGGTGTTCATGTTCCGTTTAGCGCAAACACACCGTACATCAATACTATTCCGCGAGAAAAACAGCCGCCGTTTCCCGGCGATAGAGAAATTGAAAGAAGAATAAAAAGTCTTATCCGCTGGATTGCAATGGCGATGGTTGTTAAAGCTAACAAACAGGAAGGCGGTGTTGGCGGACATATATCTACTTACGCATCTGCCGCAACTTTGTATGAAATCGGATTCAATCATTTCTTTCGCGGCAAAGGCGAAGGCTACGAAGGCGATCAGATTTATTTTCAAGGTCACGCTTCCCCAGGTATTTATGCACGAGCATATCTCGAGGGCAGAATAACAAAAGAACAATTAAAAAACTTTAGAAGAGATTTAAGTCCCGAAGGCGGATTAACATCTTATCCGCATCCTTATTTAATGCCGGATTTTTGGGAGTTCCCAACAGTATCAATGGGTTTGGGTCCAATTCAAGCAATTTATCAAGCAAGATTTAATCGCTATTTAGAAGATCGCGGATTAAAAAAAGCGGGCGGGCATGTTTGGGCATTCCTTGGGGATGGCGAAACGGATGAGCCGGAATCACTTGGCGCAATTACGCTTGCCTCGCGCGAAAAACTTGACAACTTAATTTTTGTTATCAACTGTAATCTGCAAAGATTGGATGGACCTGTACGCGGCAACGGAAAAATTATTCAGGAGCTTGAAGCAATTTTTCGCGGCGCCGGCTGGCATGTAATAAAAGTTATCTGGGGCGATGATTGGGATCCACTTTTAGATAAAGATGTTGATGGAAAATTAGTTAAGCGAATGGGCGAAGTTGTTGACGGCGAATATCAAAAATATTCTGTTGAAGGCGGCGATTACATTAGAAAAAATTTCTTTGGTAAAGATGCCGATCTTTTAAAGATGGCTGAGAAGATGACGAACGAACAGCTATCCAAAATGAAACGCGGCGGTCACGATCCTGAAAAAGTTTATGCGGCTTTTAAAGAAGCTGTTGAATACACCGGAAAGCCAACCGTGATTCTTGCAAAAACAATTAAAGGCTATGGACTCGGCGAAGCCGGCGAAGGAAAAAACATTACGCATCAGCAGAAAAAATTGAACGAAGAAGAAATGAAAGAATTTAGGCTAAGATTCGGCATCCCAATTTCTGATGATGATATTATTAGCGATCCTTTTTACAAACCTGCCGACGATAGTCAGGAAATAAAATATCTTAAAGAAAGAAGAAAGCAACTTGGCGGATTTGTACCATCCCGCAAAACGGATGTTCGCCCGATTAAAGCTCCACCGGAATCAATCTTTGAAGAATTTTATAAAGGAACAGAAGGCAGAGAAGTTTCATCAACAATGGTTTTTGTTAGAATACTTGCAAAACTTTTAAAGGATAAAGAACTCGGAAAATATGTTGTTCCAATTGTGCCGGATGAAGCGCGCACGTTTGGAATGGAAGCAATGTTCCGGCAAGTTGGAATTTACTCGCACGCCGGGCAGCTTTATGAACCGGTTGACAAAGACTCGCTGCTTTATTACAAAGAAGCAAAAGATGGACAGATACTAGAAGAAGGAATTAACGAAGCAGGTTCAATGTCTTCTTTTATTGCTGCAGGTACTGCATATCTTTCGCACGGAATAAATATGATTCCATTTTTTATTTACTACTCAATGTTTGGTTTGCAACGAGTTGGCGATCTTGTTTGGGCGGCTGGCGATATTGGTGCAAAAGGATTTTTACTCGGCGGCACTGCTGGCAGAACAACTCTTAACGGCGAAGGTTTGCAGCATCAGGATGGACACAGCCATTTGCTTGCATATCCGGTTCCAAATCTTGTTGCCTACGATCCGGCATTTGCTTATGAACTCGCAATAATTATTCGTGATGGAATTAAGAGAATGTATGAAGATCAGGAAAATATTTTTTATTACATCACGCTGATGAATGAAAATTATGCGATGCCAGAAATGCCGAAAGGCGCTGAGAAAGGCATTCTAAAAGGAATGTATAAGTTTAAAGCATCTGATAAAAAAAATCTAAAGCTTAAAGCAAACTTATTTGGCAGTGGAACAATACTAAATGAAGTTATTAAAGCCGCACAAATTCTTGAAGATGATTACCGTGTTGCAAGCGATGTTTGGAGCGTAACGAGTTATAAAGAACTTCGCCGCGAGGCACTGGAAGTTGAACGCTGGAACTTGCTAAATCCAACAGCAAAACAAAAAACATCTTATATAGAAAAAGCGCTTGAGAAAGAAGACGGTGTTTTTGTGGCTGCTTCGGATTATGTTAAAACGCTACCCGATTCTATTGGTAAGTGGTTCCCAACCAGACTTTACTCGCTTGGTACGGATGGTTTTGGCAGAAGCGAAACACGAGAAGCGCTCCGTGATTTTTTTGAGGTTGATGCAAAGCATATAGTTTTTGCTGCGCTAACAGCATTGTTTAAGGAAGGAAAATTTCAGGATAAAGCGTTGGAGAAAGCCGCAAAAGAACTCGGCATAAACCCAAATAAACGCAACCCGATGACGACGTAAAGAAATACTTACACAGAGTAACACAGAGAAGACACGGAGAACCACAGAGAATGTTATACGAGGATTTAACAAAAGTAATAATCGGTTGTGCAATTGATGTTCATAAAGAGTTGGGTCCTGGCTTGCTTGAATCGGCGTATGAAGAATGTTTGTATTATGAATTGATAAAACACGGATTGGCAGTTGAACGGCAGAAAGCAATTCCCGTGGTTTATAAAGAGATAAAACTTGATTGTGGTTATCGTGCAGATTTAATTGTTGAAAACAAAGTAATAATTGAATTAAAAACAGTAGATGAATTTAATCCGGTTCACGAAGCACAGATTTTAACCTATATAAAATTTGCAGAAAAGAAACTTGGATTATTAATTAACTTTAACGTATTAAGATTAAAAGACGGAATAAAAAGATATATATTATAACTCCGTGGCTCTCAGTAAAATCTCTGCGGTTCTCCGCGTAAGGACTTCGGAAGAAAAGAGACAGGAATAAATTTAGGATTTTATAATGGCAACAGAATTTAAACTACCCGAACTTGGCGAAAACATAGAAGCTGCAGAGGTTTCAAGTGTTCTTGTAAAAGAGGGCGACCTCATAACAATAGATCAGGCAATTATTGAAATTGAAACTGACAAAGCAACCATTGAGGTTCCCTCCACAGTTGAAGGAACGGTTACAAAGCTATTTGTTAAAGCCGGAGATTCAGTAAAAGTAGGCGCAACAGTATTGCTGGTTGAAGAAGCGGGTGAGAGTAAGGTGAAGATTATGAGTGAGAGTGAGAGTGAGAGTGAGAGTGAAAGCAAAAATGAAAGTGATGGAAAAAAAAATCAGCCAGAAAAAGAAACAGAGCGGAAACAAAAAACTGAACAGATAATATCATCCGGCAAAAAAGAGATTGTTGAATTTATCTTACCAGATCTAGGAGAAAACATTGAAGCAGCAGACATACTTAATGTGCTTGTAAAAAACGGTGATGTAATTGAAAACGATCAGGCGGTGCTGGAAATAGAAACCGATAAGGCAACAATAGAAGTTCCATCAAACGTAGCTGGAAAAGTAATTAAGGTTTTCGTTAAAGCCGGCGGAAAAGCAAAAGTTGGGCAGGTTGTTTTTAAGGTTGAGACAAGCGAAGTAGAACAACACAAAATAAAAACGCCGGAAACTAAACCCGAAGAAAAAGAAGAAACAAAAAAAACAACAAAAGTTGAAGTGAAGAAAGAAGCTTCTGCACCGTTAACTGGCGAACGGCAATCAATCCAGGCAATGGAGATGGATAATCAACCGCCGATATTAAAAGGCGCTGCGCCAGCCGCACCTTCCGTAAGAAGAATTGCAAGAGAGATCGGCGTTGATATAAATAAAGTTCCCGGCACAGGTTCCGGCGGAAGAATTTCTATGGACGACGTTAAAGCGTTTTCAAAGAAACTCCACGAATCTTATACCCAAGGCGGCGGAACAGCGCTGAATATCAAAACGGAAACGCTGCCAGATTTTGCAAAGTTTGGCGATGTTAAAAAAGTTGAGATGACAAACATCCGCAAAAAAACTTCCGAACATCTTGGCTATGCGTGGGCAACAATTCCGCATGTTACACAGTTTGATAAAGCCGATATAACACAATTAGAAAAATCCCGCAAAGAACTGAACAAGCAAGTTGAAAAATCAGGAATCAAATTAACCGTAACAGCAATTCTTGTAAAAATCCTTGTTGAAGCTTTAAAGAAATTTCCTCAGTTTAATTCCAGCATAGATATGGAAAAGAAAGAAATTATTTACAAAAATTATTTCAACATTGGCGTTGCTGTTGATACGGAATTTGGTTTGATTGTGCCCGTGTTAAAAAATGCTGATAAAAAATCTTTATCTGAAATTTCGGTTGATATGAATACGCTTGCGGAAAAAGCGCGTACAAAAAAAATCGGGTTAGATGATTTGCAAGGTGGATGTTTTACAATTTCTAATCTTGGCGGAATCGGCGGAACGTATTTTACTCCAATTGTTAACTCGCCCGAGGTTGCAATACTTGGCGTTTCGCGCGGAAGCTATGAGCCTGTTTGGAACGGCTACGGAGTTTTTGAACCGCGCCTTATGCTGCCGATTTCTCTATCTTATGATCACAGGATTATTGACGGCGCAGACGCAATCAGGTTTTTACGCTTTGTTGTTGAAGCTTTAGAGCAACCAATTAGACTTCTTTAGAGTGAGAGCAAGAGTATGAGTGAGAATAGGAAAGAATATTATTTTGATCATGAAAAATTAAATGTTTATAAAAAAGCTTTATTGTTTGTCCAATTTGCGCATAAGATTCTCTCTCGAATACAATACAAATCCGAAATAAAAGATCAATTAGATCGGGCTTCAATCTCAATTCTTTTAAACATTGCCGAGGGAAATGGAAAATTCTCTCCCAAGGATAGATGCAGATATTTTGATATTTCTATGGGCTCAACTCTGGAATCTTCTGCTTGTTTGGATATTCTTTATTTAAAGAAAGTAATAAATGATGATGAAAAACATAATGGTAAAGAAATGCTTAATGAAATAGTTGCCATGTTAATCGGATTAATTAAAAGCAATTCCGATCGTGTATATGAAGAAGTTGAAAACTATAAATTAAATAATTCTCACTCTCACTCTTAATCTTAATCTATGCTTATGAATGATAATATAAAACTAACAGTAATTGGTAGCGGACCCGGCGGATACGCCGCGGCTTTTCTTGCTGCCGATCTTGGAATGGATGTAACACTTGTTGATATGGAAAAAAATCCCGGCGGCGTTTGCCTTTACCGCGGATGTATTCCATCCAAAGCGCTGCTGCACGTTGCAAAACTTATTCACGAAGCAGAACAAGCAAAAAATTGGGGAATAGATTTTGGCGCGCCCAAAATAGATATTGATAAATTGCGCGAGTTTAAAAACAGCGTTGTTAATAAACTTACCGGCGGACTTGGACAAATATCTAAACAAAGAAAAATAAATTTTATACAGGGCAGGGCAAGTTTTATAAACTCTTCTTCATTGAAGATTGAAAAAGTTGACGGACAAACAATCGAGCATACATTTGAAAAAGCAATCATTGCAACTGGTTCTGTTATCACAACAATTCCATCGTTAAATATTCAATCAAAAAGATTACTCAACTCAACATCCGCGCTTGATTTGCCGGAGATTCCAAAATCATTACTTGTTATTGGCGGCGGATATATTGGATTGGAACTTGGTTCTGTTTATGAAGCACTCGGAACAAAAGTTTCGGTTGTTGAAATGATGCCCGGCTTACTGCCCGGCGCAGACCGCGATCTTGTAAATTATCTTTCGATGAAAATCAAAAAATCTTTTGCCGAAGTTATGACAAGCAGTAAAGTTTTAGAAATGCACGAAGTTGAAAACGGAATTAGCGTAAAAATTCAGGATGATAAAGGAAATGTTAGCGATAAAGTTTATGAATATGTTTTAATGTCTATCGGTAGAAAACCCGAAACGCGCGGGCTTGGTTTAGAAAACACAAGCGTAGCCGTTACAGAACGCGGCTGGATTAAAGTTAATAAACAATTACAAACAACCGATCCGAATATTTTTGCAATCGGTGATATTGCCGGCGAGCCGATGCTTGCGCACAAAGCATCGCACGAAGGACGAACTGCAGTTGAATTTATTGCGGGACACAAAGTTGCATTTGAACCGCTCGCAATTCCCGCTGTTGTTTTTACAGATCCCGAAATTGCATGGGCGGGATTAACAGAAGAGCAAGCAAAGAAAGATGGAATAAAATACGAAGTCGCAAAATTTCCGTGGGCTGCAAGCGGGCGCGCAGTTACCCTTGATAGAAATGACGGAGTAACAAAATTAATTGTTGATCCCGAAACACAAAGATTACTTGGAATAGGAATTTGCGGACCCGGTGCAGGCGAGTTAATTGCAGAAGGCGTGCTTGCAATTGAGATGGGCGCTAATGTTACAGATTTAAAATTAACTATTCATCCGCACCCAACATTATCGGAGACTATAATGGATGCGGCGGAAGTTTACTTTGGGCAAAGCTCGCATTTTTATAAACCGAAAAGGTAAAACAAAGGCTCATTTAATTTTATCTCCCATTCACCGAGAATTATGGAATATCTTTACATGTTAAATCCTTTTTCTATTAAACTAAAATGAACAGTACTTGTTGACAACTTCTTACACAGGGAACACAATCCCCAGCTGATATACAAATCGAATTTTTAACAAACTCAAAAATCCAAGCGCAAGGTTTTGGTTGTAAAGCCGTCTTATCATATAGAAATAAAAAAAATAAAACACGGATTTAATTAATAATGTTGCAGGCTTACGGAAAATGAAATATGTACTTCTCTTATTTCTTGTATTCACAAATTCAATTTTGCCGCAGGTTAGAAATCTTACCGGCAAAGTTTTGGATTCTAAAACCAACGCTCCATTATCTTCCGCAAATGTGCTATTGTATCATCTGCCCGATTCATCAATGCAGGGTGTATCAACAAATACTTCGGGAGTTTTTAATTTTTTAAATATTAAATCAGGTAAATATGCGCTGGTAGTTAAATATCTCGGTTACCAAACCTTTACGCTGCAAATAGAAGTGTTAAAAAAATCAGTTGATACCGGTGAAATAAAACTTGAACCGGAAAAAATTGAGATGGACGAAGTTCTAATTGTTGAAAAAATGCCAATGGCTACACAAAGCGGAGATACTACAATTTATAATGCAGAAGCATTTAAAGTAAACAAAGATGCCGTTGCAGAAGACCTGCTGCAAAAACTGCCGGGCTTTCAGGTAGAAAATGGAAAAGTTAAAGCGCAGGGCGAGGAAGTAAAAAAAGTTTATGTTGATGGAAAAGATTTTTTTGGAGACGATCCGACTGTGGCTGTAAAAAACTTGCCTGCAGAAATTATTGAAAAAATACAATTGTTCGATGAGCAGAGTGAGGAATCCAAGTTTACCGGTTTTGATGACGGAACAAGAACAAAGGCTATTAACATAATAACAGAGTTGGAAGTATCTGGCGGTATAATTGGTAAATTACTTGCAGGTTACGGCACCGAAAAAAGATATCACGGCGGCGGCGACGCATATCTGTTTGATGATACCGATCAGTTGAGTTTGATTGGGCAGCTTAATAATACCAACGAACAAAAATTTACCAGCAAAGATATTCTTGGTGTTATGAGCGGAATGAATAACCGCGATGGCGGCGGCTCGCCTGGTGGTTCAATAAATTCTCAAGATGGTGATACGGATATAAAAGCGCTGGGTTTTAATTATAATCACAACTGGAGCATGTTTTCCGGTATTACCGGCAGCTATTTTTATAATAATACTGATAATGATTTAATCACTGCACTGAACCGAAACTATTTTTTCTCCTCTAATAACGGACAGTATTATGAAGAAGACGGCTTATCGCAGTCTGAAAACACAAATCATAGGGTGGATTTAAGATTTAATTATGAGTTAGATTCATCAAGTAGTGTGAAGTTTATTCCTACTTTCTCCATTCAAAAGAACAACGGAAATTCCTTGATGAACGCATCAACATATCAAACGGGTAGTTTATCCAATACAAGCAAAAGCATTTCCTCATCGGATTTAAATGGAGTTAATTTTTCATCTAAACTTATGTACAGACGCAAGTTCAATAAAAAAGGAAGAACACTTTCACTTGGCTTAAACACTTCTTTTGATCAATCGGATGGCGAGCAGAAGCAATTTTCAGAAAGCATATTTTACAAATCCGTTGTTGAAACAGATTCAATAAATCAGTTAACCGATATAATGGATAAATCGCTCCGGCTTTCTACAAGCATAACATATACCGACTTTATGTTCGGCAAACAGTTTATAACAATAAACGGAGGCTACTCAATCTCCAAAGAAAACAACGACGAAAAAACCTATAATTATTTTTCTCCGTTAAACAGATATTCTTTGCTGGATTCTTCGTTAAGTAATGATTATGATAAATATTATTCAACAGCATCGCTTGGTGTGGGAACAACTTATAAAGCAAGTAAAATTTTCCTTTCGGCAGATCTAACCTATAACAGATCCTCGCTTGTAAGCAAACAAATTTTTCCCGATGAGTTCAAAATAGACAGGATCTTTAATTCCTTCCTTCCCAAGCTAAATGTTAATTATAATATTTCAAGAGATAAATTCATTGGTTTCAGATATAGAACATCAACCAGCGCACCTTCTATATATCAAATGCAAAGTGTACTGGATAATTCAAATCCCGTGCAATTGTATATCGGAAATCCCGACTTAGGACAGGAATACACGCACACCATAAATGCCTCGTTTAGTACAACTGACCTTAGCAACAACCACAATTTTTTCTTAAAGTTCAGCGGATCGTATAAGGATAATTATGTTGGAACAAATACAATTATTGCGCGGAACGATACAACACTGCCCGGAGGAATATTTCTTAATGCGGGCAGTCAACTTTCATCGCCTAAAAATATAAGCGGATATGTAAGCGCTCAAACTTTTATGACTTACGGATTGCCGGTTGACCTGATAAGCTGCAATTTTAACGCTACTTTATCGGGCAATTACACACGCACGCCGGGTATTTTAAACGGAATAAATAATTATTCAAACTCATTCAGCAGCGGTGTGGGTGCGGTTATAAGCAGTAACATCAGCACAGATGTTGACTTTACAATTTCAAGCACATCAAACTATAATGTTGTAAAGAATAATAAATCAACCGGAAACAACGACGAGTATTTTTCTCAGCTTACACGATTTAAATTGTACTTGTTATTTTTTGAAACGGTTGTTCTGCAAGGCGAGTTGACCCACAGATACGACGGCGGTTTATCGGCAGATTATGACCCGAACACATACCTGCTAAATCTAAGTGTTGGCGCTAAATTTCTTTCTGAAAACAAAGCGGAGCTAAGATTTACAGTTCACGATTTGTTGAATCAGAACACAAACATCACAAGGCAAACCTCCGATTATTACACGCAGGAATACAGCACCAACATAATCGGCAGATATTTTTTACTTTCATTTTTTTATAATCTCAGAATATTTTCATAACAACAAAAGGTGCAGCTATGCAAAAAAACAAAGTTCTTAAAATAATTTTTCTATTCGTTGTTACGTTATTTGCTGCCTGTTCAAACTCGCAGCAAGTTGTATCAACCCCAACAGGTAATGATATAAAAATAGACGGCGATCATTCCGATTGGAAGCAGCTTACAAATATGAAAGGCGAAAATATTTCGTTCGGGTTTAGCAATGATGCGGAAAATTTATACCTAACGCTTATCACAAATGATCGCAATAAAATAATGAAAATTATGCGCGGCGGGCTGGAAGTTTGGATTGATACGGGTAAGCCGGAAAATAGAATCGGTATAAGATTTCCGGAAAAACCCGATCCTGCTGAAATGATGGAGCAGATGAAAAAACAAAGAATGAACAGAAGTCCCGATGCTAATATCAAAAATCCTGAAGAAATGTTGAGTGGTGAAGAAGTGAATGCGGGCATCAAGCAATTTCTTGCAAGGCAAAAAGAACTTTTTGTGGTTGATGATGACGGAATGTTGCTCGGCACTTTCCCGATAAACGGCGATCAGTATAAAGCAAGCATTTCAATTGATAAAACTAATTTTTGTTACGAATTAAAAATTCCGTTCGGTATAAAACCATCACTTAATATTGATAAAGAATTAAATCCGGCAAAGGTTTCCGTTGATTTTATTTCCGGCAATTTGCAGGATGACTTTGAAAACATGAGAGGGCAGGGCGGAATGGATGGCGAAGGCGGTATGCCTCAAGGTGGTCCACCTCCGCCGGGCGGCGGCAATATGGGGCAAGGCGATGGCAGAGGTATGAATCGTATGGGAAGTAACAATACTTCGCAAATAGATTATTCATTTGAAGTTTTAATTAATCAATAATTATCGTATCACAAATCTCTCCTTAAAACCTCACATTCATAAAAAAATGTGGGGGTTTTTTTATACATTTATCCAGCGCAAGTTTTAAATAAGCGCGGCGTCTAAAAATTTAAGAACAACAAAAACCGGAAATATGCAGGAATCGGAACTACTTTCTAAACTTAAACAAAAAGATGAAGAAGCCTTCAGGATTGTATTCAACGAAAACCATAGGAAAGTTATTAACGCCTGCTTTCGTTTAGTTAATGATAGAGATGTTGCCCAAGATCTTACGCAGGAAGTTTTCATCAAGGTTTATTCTTCGGTTGCGCAGTTCAGGGGCGATTCACAACTTTCAACCTGGATTTACAGAATTGCAATCACAAAATCACTTGATTACCTGCGGGCGCAGAAAAGAACGAAGCGCCTTGCATTTATTAAATATTTTTCGGACGATGGAGAAAACCGGATGGAAATTAAAGCGCCGGATGATCAAAACCCTGAAATGATAATTGATAATTCCGAAAGAATTAAAGCGCTTAACAATGCCTTGGATAAACTGCCGGAAAATCAAAGGATAGCATTTTCATTAAGCAAGTACGATGAGATGAGCGCAAAAGAAATTGCAGATGTTTTAAGCACGACTATTTCCGCGGTTGATTCGTTGATACATCGTGCAAAAAAAAATCTTGAAAAAACATTATTTAATTATTATAAAAAACAACTTCAGTAAACCGCAAGGATTTAAGAAAAAAGCCGTCAAAATATCAAAGGCAATGAAAATGGATAAAAATCAAAAAATATTAGATGAAGTAAAGAAAACAATTTCTTTGCTTGACGATATTAAAAACATAGAGCCAAACCCGTTTTTATATACAAGAATAAAAGCAGCGTTCGATTCCGAATCGCGTGCCGTTTCAAAATCATCAACCGAATTTGCCGTAAAAATATTACAGCGGATTGTATTTGCAGTTCTGTTTTTGTTCAATGCATATTCGGTAATTTCATATTTAAGCGATTCTGATGAAACAGCGCAAACACGTCAGCAGTATATTAAAAATTTTGTGTCGGAATATTCAATAAACACAGAAACCGATTATATAACAAATGATGATAGCAGGAATTAAAATGGATTTACTTACAAAACAAAAAACTTATGTGTGGCTTATCATACTGCTTGTTGCAATAAATCTTACAACATTGGTTTTGTTGTGGGTTGGTCGTCCCGGTCCGCCGCCGTTAAATAAACACAATAAGCCAGATACAGATAAATTTCTAAAAAATGAGTTGAGCTTGAGCAATGAACAGGAAAGCAAACTAAAACAATTGCGTCAGGAGTTGTTTGATTCGACAGCAGGATTGAACAATACTATCAGAATGATGAAGAAACAGTTACAGGAAGAAGCATTTAAGATAAACCCTGATATAACTAAGGTGGATTCACTTCTTAAAAATATTGGCAAGATGCAAAGCAAAAACGAACAATTTATGTTTAATCATTTTGGGCAACTAAGAAAAGTTCTTTCGGAAGAACAACAGATAAAATTTAAAAGGATCATATCCGAAGCCGGTAAAAACGGACAGCGCCCGGAGAGAAGAGACGGGCAGCATCCGCCGCCGCCAATTAACGAGTTTCCACCGGAGGAACACTAAAAATAATTCTACAGATTCAGAAAACCAGATTGAATACTTGTAAAGCCATTCTAAAAAGAAGAACGCAATCTCTCAAATAAAAAAAATGATTTTGCTGAGATGATGATAGACGTTTAAGTTTTACAGATAATGTCAACCTCTTTTTAAGTAGAATTACATAAACCCGAGCCTAAATAGCCCGGGTTTATAATTAATCAAATTAGTAATTAGGAATTTTAATCAAATGACTGCTTTGGGATTAAGGAATATAAATCCCCTCTCCGAATTTAAGTATGAGAAAACTATCTCTGGGTAGTTTGTAATATTTTAAAGCCGTATCTAAATCTTTTTCATGCTGATCAATTGTCTGTTCAGGATGCTCAAGAAATGTAGCATAATGCATACCTATACTTTGTTTTGAATTGAGCAAAATATGTGCTTTTACAGCATCGTCGGGATTCATGTGCTGCTTTTTCATAAACCATCTTTTTTCATAACTACCAATTGGTATGATAGTTAATCGAAACTCTGGAAAACGTTGATGAAGTTCATCTAAAAAACTTCCATAACCAGTATCTCCCGCAAAATAAATATGCCCTTTTGCATTCGAAATTACAAAACCTCCCCATAGTGTTTCATTGCCGTCAAACAAGCCTCTGCCCGACTTATGTAATGCAGGAACAAAAGTAATATCAATGCTATCCGGTAAATGAAAGTACGTATTCCACCAATCCAGCTCTTTAACTTCTAAAAAAGGTATGTCATCAAGAAGTTCTTTGATGCCCAATCCCGTAATAAGAATCGGCTTGTCTCTTTTTCCAATAATTTCAAGCGTAGGCAGATCTAAGTGATCAAAATGATTATGACTGATAAGAATAATATCAATTTTGGGAAGACTGTCAATTGATACTCCAGGTTTTCTGATGCGTTTTGAACCGAGAAAAGATATTGGACCGGCATAATCCGAAAAAATCGGGTCTGTAAGAATATTTAAGCAATCTATTTGAATAAGTATTGTTGCATGATTTATATGTGTAATTCTCAATTCCCCTTTTTTTATTTTTAATGGCGGAGCCGGTTGAGGAGTATCATATATCCATTCGGGCCATTCAACGGTTTTCATTTCCCACATCCATTTAATTACATCGGAAAAACCTTGGTCTGCCGAATCAATAGGATTATTAAAAAATTCACTTCCATCACAATGATTTGATACAGGAAATGATGCACAAGAAATCAAAGCCACAGAAGAATATAATAATATCATAAGCTTTACTATTTGCATGCTACTAACCCGAAAGCCACGATATTTTAAAATTAGAAGTTTCATAAATAAAGTTATTATGAACAGGATTATATTTTTCTATCTGTTTGGTAATTCTGTAATTGAAATTTTTTTTAATGAATAAATAATAAACAGGTATTCCAGCCAAAACGGTCAAAATAGAAACAATCGCCTCAAACGGTCTGTTCAGAAAAGCAGTTATCATAATCAATAAACTACTAATTAAATAAAAAATCGGAACAAATGGATAACCCCACGTTTTAACTGCCAAATCTTCTCCAATTTTTCTTTTACGTGCAATAAATAATCCGAAAATGGCGAGCCAGGGAAATATGTTCAATGCAAAGCCAATATAAATTAACAGTTGCTCAAAGGTTCCAATCATAACCATAATAGAAGCTAACATACCTTGCAGAATTATTGAATAACGAGGTACTTCATATTTAGGATGTATTCGTGATGCGAAAGAAAAAAACATTCGGTCTAAAGACATTGCATAGTATATTCGGGGTCCAATGATAATAAATGCGCTTATTGATGATAACAATGAAATAGAAACAAGTAATCCCAAAATACTTCCAATCTGGTTACCGTAAATTTGTGTAGAAACATTTCCCACGATTGTTATTGTATTTTTTACTTGATTAGTATTTACTTCTTTAAGAATAAAAAAGTTAAAGATAACGTAAAGTGAAGTAACAATTAATGTTCCCAGAATTAAAGAGACTGGTATTGTTTTTTTTGGATTTACAATTTCGCCGGCTATGTAAGATGAAGCATTCCAGCCGCTGTAAGCAAACATAACCAGCATCATTACAGTCCCAAAATCACTTGCCTTAACTGAACGGGTAGTTATTTCTGTAAAGCTCTGCAAAGTTCCGCTCCCCAGATAAATGCCTGTGATAGACAAACCAAGTATAATCAAAATTTTTAGGGCAGTAAGAATATTTTGAACAAAACTGCCCTTCTTAATTCCAAAGGAATGAATTACTGTAAATAAAAGTATTACGCAGACAGCAATAATTTTTTGTGCAATGTCTTTATTAACAGGTAAAAATAATGACTCTACACCGGTGGCAGCCATAAAATATGCGGCAAAACTAATTGCGCCGCCGGCTATTGGAGCAGAAAAGCCCACAAAAAAAGTTGTCCATCCGGTTAAAAATCCGGCAACGGGATGATACAACTTTTTAAGATAGACATACTCGCCGCCTTCTTCGGGCATACGTGTAGCTAATTCCGAATAACTTAGAGCACCGCTTAATGCAACAAGTCCGCCTAAAAGCCAGCACAATAGTATTATAAATTTATCGGGCAATATATTTGCCATTATTCCGGTTGTTGTAAAAATACCGGTGCCTATCATATTAGCCACAACAAGAGATGTTGCTGTTATAATACCGAGTTTTCTTTTTACAGGTAATTGAGATTGCATATTTTATAACTGTTTTTAGTTATTGCTTCTTCAATACAAAGAAATATTGATTTTCTAAAAAGTCATATTCATTTTCAATTTTTAAATTTGCAGATTTAGCCGCAGACAATATTTCATCTCTGGAAACATCATGACCAAACAACCAAAAGGAAGCGCCTTCCTTGTAATCTATTATTACTATACTGCCATCTTCCTTTAATTTTGTAATCAATTTCTTTAAGTACATTCCTTTATTTTCAAAATGGTGGAATGTGTTTCTGATAAAAACCAAATCAAGCGAACCATTCTCAAATTTTGAGTCGTCTTCGGTTGAAAGTACAGTTACAATATTTTGTAAACCCTTTTCTTTTGCTGTATCCTCTATACCTTTTAAAAAATCAGGATTGATGTCGGCAGCATACACCTTTCCGTTTTTGCCTGTTGATTCCGCAAACCTGTAAGTAAAGTAACCGCCGCCGGCGCCAAGATCGCCAATGCTCCAGCCTTCCTGAATATTTAATGTTTTCATTATTTCGTCCGGTTTCCATTGCTCTTCGCTTGCTAAGTCATTAAAACTGTTTTGCTGGCTGCTTGAGGTGCATTTTGAACAAAAAACCATCACAAGAATTATAAGACAAAATCCAATTGTTGTTTTCATAAAATTTCTCACTTTCATATTATTTTGATTAATTATTTATTCGGATAATTATTTTCCTTAAACCACTCAGCTGTGTGAAAAATAACATCACAATCTTTTAATTCGCTTTCAAATTCATCAATTCTCAGCAAGTTGCCTTCAATTAAAGTTACGTTGTTATTTATGTTTATTTCACTTGCTTTGTTTTTAGCTCGAACCAAAGCTTTGACGGAGTAGCCTTTTTTTAGTAACAGACTGATCAAGTTGCTTCCTAAAAATCCTGTTCCGCCCGTTATGAATGCTTTCATTGTTTTCTCCATTGATTTAAGTTTGTTAAAATTCAAATTTAATTCCGAAAGTAGGAAGCATTTCAAAACCCATTTCTTTAATTGTTCCATCTCTTTCCTGAAATCTCTCTTCGGTTACGTTAAGATTATTGTAAGCATTCAGGATATCTATAAATGTTATTAGCCCAAAGCGTCCGAATTGTTTTCTATAATCTACTCTAAGATTTAATGTATGTGATGCTTTAAGTCTTTTAGAGTTATTTTTGGTTACTTCTTTTGAGTAACGTAAAAGGTTTGGATCATTAAAAACATCCGAATGTACTATATAATCATCTTTTGGATAGCCTGAAGCATATTGCCATCCTGCAGAAATTTGCCATTCCTTATTGAATTCGTAAGCGGCAAGAATATTGAAAATATGTGGTTTGTTGAAATCGGAATTGTAATAGCCTTCGCCATTTTTGTCATCACGTTTGCTAACGGAATAAGAATAGCTTATTTGTCCGTAAAAATTATCAACAAATCGTCTAATCAAACTAATATCTAAACCACCTGCGTATCCTTTGCCATCATTTGTTACAAGGGGTTTTGTACGATCCGGTTTAACAATTAAATCTCTGAAAGTTTTATAATATGCTTCGATGTTTAACTTCAAATCTTTGCTAAGGTAGTGGCTTACGCCAAGTATATAATGATCTGCTCTTTCGCTTTTTAGATTATCATTATTAGCATTTTCCGCGATGATATTATACTCCGGTGTTTGCCAGAATACACCGCCCGCAGCGTTTATGCTCGTTCTCTCGCTAATTTGATATTTGGCGCTCATTCTTGTTTCGCCGGAAACATCATCATTGAATTTATTATAAGCAAGACGGTATCCGGTGGTAACAGTAAGCGCATCCCAAACCTTAGTTGCATATTGTAAATAGCCCGCAAAACTCGATAGCTGTTTTTTGTATTTTGTATTTACATCTGCCGGATCTGAAATAACATAATATTGATTTGGGTTGGCTCTGTAATCATATTTATCAAACACATAAAGAGTATCTAATCCGTTTTGTTGAAATCTGTAATCAAAATCAACAAACTGTAAATCAATTCCTGCGGTTGCCGTAGCATTCTCTTGATCGAATTTTGGTTTGAAAGTAAATTCGGATTTAATTCCGTAAGTCGTTTCATTTTCGGTTTGATCATAAATATCGGGTCTGCTCGGTGCTTGTTCTTTTGTTGGAATTTGACCGTTTATTGGATCAGTATAAGCCCGCCCATCAACCATTTTTAATTTTGATTTAGTAAAATAAAATGTGTTTTGTAAATAACTTGTATTGCTTGTAAGCCAGCGCCAATTTAATCCGGCTAACGATTTGATTTCTTCCCTATCAACAAGAGATGTTGAATACAAATCTTCACTTTCATAAACATGATCCATTGTAATATCAAAATACTCCGGAGAATAAATACCCAATAAAGATATTCTATGATCTGGATTTATATCTGTTGTTGTTTTTACAATAAAGTCTGAAAATCTGGGGTCGCCCTGATCTTTAGCATCAATCAAGTCGAGAAGCAAATTAAAATCCCTGTGTTTTGCCGAAACAAGAATACTTGTATTTTGGAGAGGGAATAGTGGACCATCATAAACCAGCTCTCCACCGGTTAAATCAGCAAAACCGGAAAAAGTTGGACTGTTTTGGTTTCCGGTTTTTACATCCATTTTTACAAGTGAAGCATTCTTACGACCGTATTTAACCGGAAAACCACCAGCTTGAAATTCAACGTTTTCTATCAATCCAGGAGAAAAAATGCTAAACCGACCACCCTGCCCCAACTCCTCTTCTGTACCGCCGCCCTCCAAATGAGAAATTTTACTAAATGGAATATTATCAACAAGGATAATATTTTCTTCAGGATTACCGCCTCTAACGGAAAATGCTGAGAACTCTCCACCAGAACTGATACTTACACCAGGCATTGTGGCGATAGATCTCATCAAATCATTACCGGCACCCGGAGCTCGCACAAGTTCTTCATTTGAAAATGAATAGTTCGAAACAGGCTGTTCATCATTTTCATAAAAAGCACCTGATGAGACTACCACAGTTTCACCTTCAATAAGTGATTCCGAAAGCTCTATCTCACCCACATCTGTAGCTTTATTATCAATAACCCGAATATCGTTTTTTATAAAGCTTGAATAACCCACGTAGCTTACTTGTAATTTGTAAATATCCTCGTTCAAATTTGATATTGTGAATCTACCATTTATATCGGTAGAACTTCCGAACGTAGTACCAATTACAATTATATTTGCTGCTACTAAAGGCTGTTTTGTAACAAAATCAATCACTTTACCGGTGATTGTTCCATGGTTTTGCCCATAAACCATATTAGATAAAGCTATTATTACAGCAATAACTAATGATTTTACAATACGCATATATAACTCCTTTTGATTAGAATTTTTTTTATCTATCCGAAAACAGATTTTTATTAAAATTTGTGTGCAAAAATGAGTTAATAGTAAGCGATAGTATATCTGGCTTATAAATTAGACTGACTAACTTATAAGATGCTCAAAATATTACAGATTTGGGGGTATTTTATGCAATAATTGTCAAACAGTTTCAGTAAAAGATTTTTTATACTGAGTTGGGGTAATGCCCGTATGCTTCTTAAATGCAGAATTAAATGCTGAAGTTGAGTTAAAACCAACATCATAACAAATAGAAGATAGATTAAAATTCTTAAATTTTGAATCCATTATCATTTCTTTAGCTTTTTCTATTCGCTGGCTGTTGATAAAATCAAAAAAGTTTTGATTATAATGCTGATTAATGATTTGAGAAAGATGATGGCTTGATATCTTTAATTTAATTGCTAACTCATTTATTGTTAAACCCGATTGAAGATATGGCTTTTCAGATTCTATAAATGTCTTCAGTTTTTGTATATATAACTCTGCCATTTCCTTTGTTAATCCCGTTTTTTCATATTTATGGCTTTTTGATTTACTCTCTGGGATCATACCGGAAAATATTTCGGGTTGTCGCAATCCAAAATATCCAATCAAGTAAATAAAGATTGACAAAATTAAAAAACCATAATTCCAATGATAGTGAGCGTTACTTCCTGTACTTTCGATAAAAAAGGAAATCAAAATAAGAAACATATATCCACTTACTAAATATCTTAGCCAGTTAAGGTTTACTTTTTCCATATACGAAAATGTGGATTTTATTCTTTCCGAAAACTCAACTAACAATCTATTTGCATAAAAAATATAGACTAACGCTTGAATGATTACTAAAACAGAAATGGCATGCTTTAATAAATTTTTCCATCCGTCTGGAACAGCGGCGATATTTAGAATGCCTATTATTAATAATCCAAAAATTAATGGATAAGCATGTTTAAATTCTTTTGATTTGGAATTGAAATTTGGGTCAGTTATTGATTTTACATACAAGTAAATATGTGGATTAATTAGTAATACAAGTAAATCAATAATTTCTGCATGTAATTCTAAGTTTGCAATTATTTTGGCATGCACTAATGTATGAAGTACTATGCTGAATGAAAAGAAAAGTAATATAACAGATAATATTCTATTTGCAGTCAGATTTCCTCTCCGGTGGAAAAACAACATTCCGCTTAAAATAAAACCCTGACTTGCGCCGAGAAAAAGTAAAATAGAAAATAAATCCAGACGATTTTCCATAAACAAACTAAAATTAAATTTTAATTAGTAACTAAGTTTTAAAATTCCATATTTAAACTTGAAAAAATCAATTTTAATACCATCGCAATTAAGCAAACCTTGCAAAAGCACCATACAATAATAAAAAAATAGACTCACTAAGAAAAAATAATAACAGTAAAGCAGAATAATTCTATTTGCCCTAAAAATAAAAACCCGATTCCAACGGAAACCGGGTTTTTTTATAACATTCAATAACCCAAAAAAGTCAATAGGATAAAATTTCTAATGGCGGTCATTATAAAAACATAGAGATAAGGTATTGTTATAAAACAAGTTAAGTAATACATTAGTGTTGAAAAATCAGTAAATAAATTAGTAAGAAAAGCATATAAACAAATGGAACTAAAAATAGAATATACTGACAAGGAAATCACAGCTTGGGGTGGAATAGTATTGATGAAACAACTGATAGAAAAGACAAAGATAAACGAAAGATTAGCAAGCTTAGCATTACCAGTTCAGGGATCAAATCGAGGCTACAACCCAA
>Ga0247840_10000701_pt1 | contig 68638 bp, 75 predicted proteins | sample LaCruzMarch2015__FD_192404 | JGI IMG/M metagenome (GOLD analysis project Ga0247840, IMG submission 192404) | Freshwater microbial communities from meromictic Lake La Cruz, Castile-La Mancha, Spain - LaCruzMarch2015_17m | ecosystem: Environmental > Aquatic > Freshwater > Lake | place: Spain... | reverse complement strand
TCAGGGCTCGTGCTCAGGGTTAGCCTTGAGCAAGCCTGCGATTTTTGCAGGCGCGTCGAAATTTCAAAGCCATTGGCTTTGAAATGCTTATGAATGAAAATGTGTGTTTCATGAATAATGCAGGCTAAGTGTCAGAATACGTAGTCCGCAGTCATTCGCTAATCTTCCCATTTAAAAATGCCAGATATCGAATGTCGTCCCTAATCCTCTCCGCGCCAAATCCGGTTGCTTCTCTTATGGCAACCGCTTCGCGTTCTTTCGATAACGGGGTTTTGTTCGGCGAATGATGCTGACGCCGCGAGCGCTCATTTATACTCGACGGTTTCTTGGGCTGATAACGCCGCACCCATTTCCTGACCGTGTTCCGAGAACATCTAAAGGAGCGACCCGCCGCCTTAATCCCATGTTCTCTGGCATATTCTATCAATTTCTGATGAAGAATGTATCTTTCAGCTCTCATGCGGTAGATTTCATAATATTTTATGCTCATAATCCCGAAGTATATCGGGATTCCAGGCCGCCGACCACCTCCGGAGGTGGTCTCTGATCTCTTTCATCTTCTCCTTGCTGACTACCTTTACCATCCCAAGAGGGGGATCATGATGTCCCTGCCCGTGCCCAAAATTTGTTGTCGTTTCCACTTGATTTATTTTCGCGCTTGGTTCATACTGCATGCATTGGTTTCCTTTCCATGCCTTTGGCTTGGCAAGCACTTATTGGGTGGTGGCCCGCCTGCAATTCGTCAGCCGACGGATAGCATTGTGGTCAGGATTGCACAATCGCCTACGATTGAGGCGTATCTGCTTTTGTTTAATGTTTATCAAGCCAGAGGCATGATTCATCGTCATCTTTCACCATAGGCGGATCTGCCCGTGGCATGAAATCGCGTAATCTGCATATAATGCAGGAGAACCTTTAATCAGTGTCTGTAAAAGAACAGGTCAAGAAAAAAATGTGGAAACGGCGAAGTTTTTTACTGCTTTGATTTTGGGAAAGGAAAAACCATGACTGCGAATTTCAGAGCAAAGAACATTGTTTCGAAATCGATTCTTAAACTGATGCTGACCTTGAGCGTGGTTATCATCACGGCGCAGGCCTCTGTAGCCGACCCCCGGACCGCGGCCGATGCCCGGCAGGTGGCGCAGGGGTGGCTCAAGACGGTGGATAACCCTTTGGACACGCCGCTGGGCAAAGACGTGGCGTCCGTGGAATCGTTTGGGACTACCAACAATGCGCCGGATTATTATGTGGTCTATCTCAAGCCCCAGGGCTTCGTAATCGTGCCGGCGGACGACTGGTTATATCCGATAAAGAGTTTTGCCCCGCAGGGTCGTTATGACCCGTCGCCGGACAATCCTTTGGGGGCCTTACTCGCCAGCGACGTGCCGCCGCGGTTAAAGCATCTCCGCCGCCTGCAAGCCTTAGGCGGAGCGATTCCCCGGCTCTGTCAACAGCACGCGGACGCCTGGCGGACGCTCCAGGCGGTGGCCGTCGGCGCGGTGCCGGTCGGTTTCACGCCCGGCGCCGATCTGCGCGTGGTGCCGCTGATCCAAAGCTTATGGTCGCAAGGAAAGGAAGGGAATTCCCTTGTTTACAACTTTTTCACGCCGCTGAACTGGCCGTGCGGCTGTGTGGCCACGGCCATGGCCCAGTTGATGCGCTATTGGCAATATCCGCATGAAGGGATTGGCGTAAAAACCTTCGATATCAAAGTGAACGGAGAAGCCCGCACGCGCAGCACCTTGGGCGGCGATGGCGTGGGAGGAGCTTACAGGTGGGATTTGATGCCCCTGGTTCCTACCGAAAGCTCATCCGAAATGGAACGGATGGAGATCGGGGCGCTATGCCATGACGCCGGCGTGGCCGTCCATGCGGACTACGGGGAAGACGAGACCAGCGCTTACGTATCAGATATCGCACCGGCGCTCAAGGACGTCTTCGACTTTTATCAGGCGCTTTGCGGGCATAACAAAAATTGGTCCGACATTGGCGCCGGCCTGGTGGGTATGATCAATCCCAGCCTGGATGCCGGATTACCGGTCCTGTTGAGCATTCACGGCACGGGCAGCCATATGGTTGTGTGCGACGGCTATGGTTACTACACCCTCGATCCCCGATTCACCACGATGTATCATCACTTAAATTTCGGCTGGGGCGCGGCCTGGGCCGCCTACAATTACTGGTATGCCCTGCCGGATGTCAACGATGATTATTATACTGTGAACGGCTGTATCTATAATATATTCCCCGCCGACAGGAGTGGCTGGATCATCAGCGGGCGCGTGTTGGACAGCGCGGGTAATCCGGTTGCCGGTGCGGCGGTGGTGGCAGTCAGAGTAAACACGGCGGGTGATCCGCTCACGGATAGGATCAGCACTGCCACGGCCAACGAGCGCGGCATCTATGCGCTGACGGGGATATCAAGCAATCGCAACTACACGATTTCCGCGCGTAAGAACGGTTATTGTTTCCCCGATCAAATAGTAGAGACCGACAATTCGCAGGACGGTGAGGCGACCGCCGCTAATCTTTGGGCCATAAATTTCACGTCGGTATTGCAGGCGGCGCCGGCGGATTACGACGGGGACGGCAAAGCCGATCAAGCCCTGTATTCGGATGCGACCGGAACGTGGACCATTCGATATTCCTCCGGTTCTACCGCAACTTTCCAGTTTGGCGGGATGGGGTGCATGCCAGTGAGCGCGGATTATGACGGGGACGGCCGCGCCGATCCGGCCCTGTATTATCCGATGGGGGGACTATGGGGCATCATGCTGTCGAGCCAGGGCTATGCCGCTACTGTCTTCTCGTTCGGCGACGCGGGGTGGACACCTGCCGTAGCGGATTATGACGGGGATAGCCGCGCTGATCCGGCCCTGTACTCGGAAACTATTGGGTTATGGTTGGTGCCATGTTCTTCCTACGGATATGCGCTAATGACCATGCTATTGGGCGGCCAGGGCTATCTGCCGGCGCCGGCGGATTATGACGGGGACAGCAAGGCTGATCCCGCCGTATATTTCCATCTTGTCGGGCAGTGGCAGGAACTTTTATCTGCCAGCGGTTATGCCGCTGTCATCAAAGATCTGGGCAACATCGAGTATCAACGGGCTGTGCCGGCGGATTATGACGGCGATCGCAAGGCCGATCCCGCTGTATATTGTGAACATCTGGGCGGCGCCGCGACGAACAACGACGTGGGAGAAATGAACGGAAACTGGTGTGCCGCTATGTCGTCCCGAACCAATGAGACGCTGTACCAAAAAAACCTGGGCGCCATCGGCTGGCTGCCGGCATCGGCCGACTATGATGGCGATCGCCTTGCGGATCCGGCCGTCTATAACGTCACCAATGGCTCTTGGAGGATCAGATCCATAGCCGACTGGATAAACCCGTTGTTGACCAATGCCATGTGTTACTTTCCGCTGGATGGAAATACTAACGATGGTATCGGCTCTTTTCCCATCACTGTAAATGTGAATGGCAACAGCTATGTCGCGGGAAAAATAAATCAAGGGTGGTCGAGTGCCAATAATGCATATTTCATGATATATCCGCAAGATGGACATTGGGGAGAGTTTACTGCCACCAATTATTTTACCACGGCTTGGTGGATGAAGTTTGATTCCTTGCCTTCAAGTAAAACAGGTATGTTTTTCTATGGCGGAGCAAGTGTGTTTTATGTGGATATCAGTATCACCCCATCCGGTGCGCTGGCTCTCAGTGGCGACAACAGCAGTTGGAATAACTCTTATACCAGTCCAGACATCATATCCACGGGACAATGGTATCACATGATCACAGAGTGGAGCGACAGCGGCGGAGCAGCGAACGATGTGTTTAGCTTCTTCCTGAATGGCACCCGGCTTTGGAGCACAACCTATGCAGATAACAAAATTCCGTGGATATCTCTCAATTTTACTCCTTCATTTATGGACCAAGAATCCGTGGCACATGTGAACGCTGTGCTCGATGAAATTTATCTGTTGGATCGGCCTTTGACCGCCGCGGAAATCCAGCGGATATCAAAGCCATAGCCCTTCCATTGAAAACGCCTTCTTTTCCATCAACGCCCCTGCTCCTGGAACGGATACGCTCCGGCCGGTGGTGGATGGGTCTGCTGTCCGCCGGTATCGTCCTGGCCGCCATCGCGGCCTATTATCCCGACGTGGCGGATGACTTTGACGTCTGGTGGCATTTGGAATATGGCCGGCATTTTATCCAGAACTGGAGCTGGACGATAGATCACTCCGCTTTTTCCTGGCCGCCGTCCGATCCTTCCTGGGTCTATGTGTCGTGGATCGGGAGCTCCCTGCTTTATCTGATCCATCAAATCGGCGGTTATCCGGCGCTGGCCATTCTGCAGTGGCTGATATTTTTTGGGGTGGCCGGACTGTTCCTCGGGTTTGTCCGGCTCTGCCGTTCGGCATGGACAACAACTCATCTGGCTGGTCTTTTGCTTGTGGGCGTTGCCGTGAATCCGGTCGCCGTGTATATCAAGCCCGAACTGTTCACTCTGCTCTTCTTCACGGCCGCGGTCTTTATCTACTTTGCCTCCAAGGTGTCCCTGAAAAACCTTTTTTGGCTCTATCCTCCGCTCTTCCTGGTATGGGTCAACACCCACGGCGGGTTTATCAACGGACTGGGATTCATCACCCTCGCCTTGATGGCCGAGGCCACAACGTACGTCTTCAAGCATCCGGCCCGCATGCCGAAGCCTCTGTTGTGGAAATTCGCGGCCGGCGTCGGGCTGGCGTATGCGGTGGCGCTGATCAATCCCCATGGGATTGAATATGGAATCCGGATTTTTCAGAACGCCTCCAAGGGCGAGAGCCATATCCGTTCCATCATGGCGTATTTTCCGCTGTGGAATTATCTGTTTCCCGCCGGCTTCCCTTTCCGGAAAACCAACGCGGCCTGGGCCATGGTTTTGATGGCCGCCGTCCTGCTGGCCCTGACCGGCGCCGCCTGGATACAAAAGAAGCGGTTGAGTCCGCCGGTGCTGGCGCTCAATCTTGTCTTCTTTATTTTCGGGTTTTCGGTATTCCGGGCGTCAATGTATTTCTGTATCCTCTGGCTCTTTTCCTGTCATTACCTGGACCGGCTTGGCCAGTGGCGTTTGCATTCACGGGGCGTCATTCCCGCCTTTTCCTTTTCCCTCGTGGTAGCCGTAATGATTATCTGCGAGACGGCTGTTTATAATACCTATGATTCCCGGTTTGGCTCGCGGATTGAAAATTTTGTCCCTGCCGCGGAATCCGCCTTTGTCACGCAAAACAGGCTGCCCGGCCCCCTGTTCAACGATTACCTGTCCGGCGGATACCTGATGTGGGCGATGGATCCTTCCCGCAAGGTGTTCATTGATTCCCGATACGGTCCTTATGAATCCACCGGCGTGTGGAAGGATTATCTGACGCTTCTCGCCGGCGGCGATCTCCGCCTGCTGGACGCCAAGTACAGGTGCAACACCGCGCTCATTATGAACAGCAACTATCGGCTGATTACTCTGTTCCTGAAGTCTCCGGACTGGGCGCTGATGTATTTTGACAAGGCAGGCGCCGTCTTCGTGCGCAAGACATGTCTCAACGACCTGTTCCAAAGCGGCCGGCAGGCCGACATGCGTCCCGAACGGTTCAAGGACATCTCCAACCCGCGGATACTGAGCTCCGCCTTTTTCCTGTACTGCCATTATCATCCCCCAGCCGCCCCGCGCCTGCTCGCCTACTATCAAGCCCATGTGCGAAATTCCTACCGGCACAGGGTCATGGATATCCGGCGGATGAAAGCCATTCTTCGGCAACTCGGCATGCCTGATGCAGAAACAAAATCCGTTTTTTCTCTGTGATTCGTTCCGCCACGATAAATTGTATTGCCAGACCGGGGAAAGATCAGAAATGCTTTTGTGAAAAGGCAAAACCGGAACCGGATTTCACATGCCGTTCAAGATTGGATTAATCGTGGCTTTTACTCAGTTCGTGAAGACGATCTTTGCGGCCTTCAATTAATGCTTTTTTCTTTTCCCGGCTCCATTTTTTGATTTGCAGTTCTCGATCAATGGCGGCTAATTCGCTGGAATGGGCTTCAGAATACACCAATCTGACATGCCCGCGGGCGCGCGTGTATAAAGCCCCTTTACCTGTGTTGTGATCTTGAATGCGTACGGCCAAGTTGTGCGTATGTCCGACGTAATAACTGCCATTGGAACATTGCACGATGTAGGTATGGAACATAAAATATCCCACGATTGTGATAGAGACAGCCCTTCGACGCATTCCCGTTCGACGCACTATGTTTGCTTACGGTCATTTGCTCAGGGCATTCTCCGCGCTTTTCTGGTTCCGTCGAATGGCCTGCCATGAGCAAGCAACGCGCGTCGAATGGAGCGGAGGAGATTCGAACTCCCGACCCCCACGTTGCGAATGGAAAACCGGCTATTTTTACAACCCATTGATAATCTCGCAATTATATAATTTTTAACGTCTTGTGTAGCCTATCAAAATCCGCCAATTTCGCCAAAAGGCTCAAAATTAACGCCAGTTTGGTCGCGGAATGGTCGCCAACATTGATGACATATCTGGTCTTCCAGGCCCGTCTTGACTTTTTTAGACATGAGGACCATTTGAGGAAGGGGATTATCCTGCGGTAATGGGCCTTCACGCTTGACATCTCGGCCAACCTTTGACAGATTGCCCCATGAAAAAGCTTCATCATGGCGGTTTTGATGGGCGGATGAACATGTTACCCGAAAAGCAATTGCCGATCAGTGAATTAGTCGCGCGATCAATGACCTATGACTCCATTGCCTGATGGCCTGCCCGATCTTGGCCAGGGCCAAGACAAAAATGCTTAACTGTTCCGATTTCGGAAATGAAATCATAAAAATTATGGAGGCATAAGTGGAAATGAAAAAAAGAAGACTTGAGCACAAGGCCTGTATTGTCACTGGATCTGCCGGAGGAATCGGCAAAGGAATAGCGGAAGTACTTGCCGGAGAAGGGGCGCAAGTGATTATTGCTGATATCCAGGAAGAAAAAGGCAAAGAAACGGCCGAAATCATCAAATCCCGCGGTGATAACGCGTTATTCAGAAAACTCGATGTTACCGATGAGGATTCTTGGAGCGCGGTCGTTGAATATGCGCTGAAAAACTTTAAACGACTTGACGTGCTCGTGAATAATGCGGGTATTGCCTTTTCAAAGTTGATTCTTGACATGACTGTTCAGGAATGGCGCAAGGTCATGGCGGTGAACCTTGAAAGCGTTTTTCTTGGCATTAAACACGCGGCGCCAGCCATGAAGAAAAACCAGGGATGCGGCGGTTCGATTGTCAATATATCATCAAATTATGTTTTTATTCCCGGTAAAGCGCAGGCCGCTTATTGCGCCAGCAAGAGTGGCGTCGGTTCCGTTACAAAGGTGGCGGCCATAGAGTTAGCCGGTGACAACATCAGGGTTAATACGGTCTATCCTGGGTTTGTTGATACGCCGATGTTTGAATCTGTCTGTCGCAAGTTTGGGAAAAGCAATGAAGAAATGTTAAGCGTCATGGCGCGCGGAGTCCTTTTAGGCCGCGTGGGTAAGCCGGTGGATATTGCCAACGCGGTGCTTTATCTTGCTTCCGACGAAGCGCAGTTTGTCACCGGAACGGAGCTCACGGTTGACGGCGGCGAGGTTATCAAGAGAACTTTCTATGATGATCTGGAAAAAATGGCGCAACAAGCTGCGGGGATGCAGTAGGTCAAAACACCGCAAGAGTTGTCGCTCGGATAAAAACGTGGGCAAAAATCAGAAATGCTTTTGTGAAAAGGCAAAACCGGAACCGGATTTCACATGCCGTTCAAGATTGGATTAATCGTGGCTTTTACTCAGTTCGTGAAGACGATCTTTGCGGCCTTCAATTAATGCTTTTTTCTTTTCCCGGCTCCATTTTTTGATTTGCAGTTCTCGATCAATGGCGGCTAATTCGCTGGAATGGGCTTCAGAATACACCAATCTGACATGCCCGCGGGCGCGCGTGTATAAAGCCCCTTTACCTGTGTTGTGATCTTGAATGCGTACGGCCAAGTTGTGCGTATGTCCGACGTAATAACTGCCATTGGAACATTGCACGATGTAGGTATGGAACATAAAATATCCCACGATTGTGATAGAGACAGCCCTTCGACGCATTCCCGTTCGACGCACTATGTTTGCTTACGGTCATTTGCTCAGGGCATTCTCCGCGCTTTTCTGGTTCCGTCGAATGGCCTGCCATGAGCAAGCAACGCGCGTCGAATGGAGCGGAGGAGATTCGAACTCCCGACCCCCACGTTGCGAACGTGGTGCTCTACCAACTGAGCTACCGCCCCTTGTTTTTAAAACAGGCAAATAGACTGAAGGCTGAACAGGCTGAAGGTTGATGGGGATATGGTTGACTAATTCTAATCCTTCAGTCTTCAGCCTTATCTTCCTTCGGCCTATAATTTACTGCCGAGCCGGTGCAAGGGGGGCCGCCGCCGCCATCTTGGCCTGCATTTTCATTTTTTTCTTCAGTTTCTTTTCTTGAATTGATAGTTTGGGTTTGTTCATGTGGCCGACGTTTCCTTTATCCATTCCTTTTGCCATATTACTTTCCTTTCAGTTTGATTTTATCGTTTTGTCCTAAATACGCTAATAATGTTTGCCGGTATGAAAAAATCAACAAAAAAGAGTTCTTATGTTATTGACCGGTGAAATACGCGTTTATGTTGACGCAATAATCGGATATAGCAATGTGCCGGGTCAACTTGGGCGTGATTTTCTACGCTTCCATTTCAATTGATGCAAGGGGAAAATGTTGTTGGCTTCCATAAACGTCGGTGTCTTTCGGGGAACCCGAGCTTATCTTGCGGGGCAGGGTGACTTTTATGGCCAGAGCATGCGGGAAGGCGAAGATATTAATTTTATCGGATGGAACCATATACAATTCGGCAATCGCCTTTTTCTTCGTTTCCAGAAATTTGACGGCTTTCTCAAATCTTTCGTAATTTTCCAGGATAATGTCAATGGTCAGCGTAAAAGGTCCGGCGTTTTTTGATCTTATTACGCGGGCATAATCATAGATTTTCATAATCAGACTTCCATGAGCTTGATTTTAAAAAGGCCTTCCTTTTCCTTTCCGGAAACTTTCATAAGATGGTAAACTGAAAACTCATACACTGCGCCTCCCCTGAAGTCGGATGGGGAAAATGGAAACGCCAGGTTTCCGGCAGTGGTTTTTCTTCCTGGGAACGACTGGTGCAGGGCCGTTGAACGCGCCAGGCTGACAACCAAATCGGCCTCTGCCTGGGATGCCGCGATGACGTCGATCAGCAAACCGATTTCATCCGGATAATTTTGGGAACTGTTTCCAATATATGGATTAACGGCATCAAGACCATAGCGCAGAAACCTTAAGGAGTATCTTGATTCGTCAAGTATGCCCTTGAGGTTTTTCGCGACGTTTTCCCGCACGCTTTGCTGGATTGCATCCAGGTTCCTGATTTCCAAGGGGTCGCGCATGCCCGCAATAGTCAAAGAACGATATCCGGCGAGTCGCGCGCCTTCAAGCTTGATCGTGCTCTCCGCCGCCGGTTCCAGGCGTGACCCCGAGACTTTTACGGAGCGGTTGTCATGCTGAGTAAAAACAGAGTTGCGCATGTTGATTTTTCCTTCCGGTTCAAAAAAACACTGCGGCTGGGGTTGTTCATATAATGAATGGGCCGCCACCGATTCCGGAGTGCAGATCCTTTCCAAGCTCAATGGTTCCACAATGAAATGATCTTCACCAAGATGCACTCCGACCGAATCGTTGGCGCCGGCCGGTATGGCGCACAGCGCCCCACACTCGGCGATTTTAGCGGCATGCAGCGCCAATCCGGGGTCATAACCATGCATAATGGGATACGCCGCGAATATGGCGGTGTCGCAACTCCGTCCCGCAATAATTACATCAGCGCCCGATTTGAGCGCCTTTATGAAAGGTTCCGTTCCCATCTGTCCGACAAGGTTAGTGGCCTGGCTTATATTTTCCGCCGTCAAATTATGGACGTTTTCACACGGAATAATCATGTTTTTTTTGAGAGCTTCTGCGACAATGTTTCTGTCAATGTCGGCGTAAATTACCGCCAGCTTAAAATGCAGGCTTTTTTCCGCTGCAATCTCACGCAGAATTTCCAGGAAAGACTCAAGATGCGGTTTTGCTCCTGATCCGCCGGCGCTGCCGATGATAAGGGGCAGTTTGCTGTTTAGCGCCCCGGTCAGCGCGTACGACAGGTCTCTTTTTGTCTGGGCGGGCTTTACAAATCCGGTACCGCTTCCGAGGTAATATGGACCGGGATCGCTTGAGCCGGCGTCGGCCCCGATAAAGTTCCATTTTCCATTTTGCAGGGCAAAATCCATGTTTTCCGCTGAAAAGCCGTAACCAAGTATTCCGCAGGCTGAAATATAATTTATGGATTTTAAAATTTTCATGGCGCAAAACTCAAACATTTACACTTGTGAGTTTAAAATCTTCGGGAATCCCGAGTTTTTTTTGCAAGACTTTCAAATTCTTTTTAACTTTGCAATCCAAATTTTCAAAATAACTGCGTCCGCTTGAATCGATGGCCACGAAAAAGGGGCCGAAATTTTCCACCTCCAACACCCATGTCGCTTCAGTCTTGCCGAGTTCCTCAAGGAAATAAACTCCGGAAACTTTTTTCACCTGTCCGGCCAGCATATTGCCGCATAAACCGATTTTTGACAGATAAACCCCGCCTGTTTCCCGCAGCGCCGCCGCCGCTTTTCGGTCCATGGTCGTCTTGCCCATGATAACGCGCAAATGGAATTTATTTATAACGTCTCCGCCATAACGTTCAAATCTTATGCTCGAAGTTGGCTCGATGCTGACGACTTTCCATCCGGCGCCGGTTTTTTTCATCACCGGCCCGGCGTGCAGGAAGGAATTTATTTTTGAATAATCAAGCGGCGGAGCAATGTTTTCCTCGATGGCTCTTATGTGAAATCGGCTTCTTCCGGTGAAGATCGTGCCGGACACATTAATAATGTCGCCAAGTTTCAGCCCGTCCGCCGTTTTTCCGGCCAGCGGCAGTTCCAAGTTTCTTATATTCTTAAAGTTCATGCTATGTCTCCGGTATATTCAATTTTACCATCCGGGGCAACAATCGCTTTCCAGCGTCTTCCGACCATGCACTGGGCGTTGAAAGCCACCGGCAGCGCCGCCGTATGTGTATAGGCCGTTTCAATGTGCAGCCCGACCACGGCGTTTATTCCGGAAGACCCCATGGGCCCTATTCCCAGCTTTCGCGCCGCTTCAAGAAATTCTTTTTCCAGTTTCGCGATTTTCTTGTCCTTGTTAAAACTGCCGATCGGACGTAAAAGGGCCGCTTTTTTGGCGAGCCCCATGCAAAGATCGGCAGTTCCGCCGATGCCCACGCCGATAATTGCCGGCGGACATATTTTCCCGGCGTAGCAACTGTCTTTTATACAATCCAGCACAAACATCTTGATGCCCGTCAGGCCGTCGGAGGGATACATCATTTTATAGAATGTTCCGAATATTTCCGACCCCCCGCCTTTGGGCGCGGCAATTATTTCCAATCGGTCGCCTTCGCCTTCAAAAGACAATTCTACTTTTGGCATGCCCGGACCGACGTTGTTGCCAGGATTAATCCGCCGGATGGGATCAACCATCGTCGGCCGCAGATATGCTTCATCTGTAAGCCGCGCCGTAATTTTCTCCGCGCTATGACGCGCCTCGCCAAATCCTCCTTCAATCCGGCAATTTCTTCCGGCCTTTAAAAAGTACAGCGGATATCCGGTGTCGCCGCATACCAGTCCTTTGCCATCCGATGCGAGCCGCACGTTTTCAAAGAACATCGCGAGATGCATCCGGGCCAGCTCAGAAGTCTCTTCCTTGTATGCTTTCTTCATTGCCCGTTCAATATCCGGCGGGATTCTCAATACGGCGGTTTTCATGGCCGTATACATCGCTTCTTCAAGAACAGACAAGCTGATCATGGGTTTTCAACCTCACGAAATTAATTGTTAAACACCGGGCGTTAATCCTGCTAGCATTCATACCGGCTGCCGCCGATGAATTCCCGCAAAAGAGAATCGTCCGGGATCATGGTTGTATCGGCGATCTCCCGCAGGGGGGCTAGAAATTCGTAAATTCGTTTGGCGCGGATATAAGCATCCTGGTGATACGCGTCTTCGCGGTAGTATTCCATGGCCTTTGGAAAATACTTAAACACCTTGTGCTTCAGGATTGGAAGCTCGTAGGGCAGGGCGCTGTTGACAAGAAAATCCGCCGTGGCGATAAACGGGATTATATTTTGCAATTCACTGCGCCTGACATAATGCCAGTGGGTCAGGGTCGCCGTCGGCTGGGAATTGCGGTGTAGCCGGTCGCGAATCATCCGCCGCATCAGGCGATTGTCCGCCCAGCGCATGAAGATGCCATCGTCGGACCGGAGTTGGCCCAAGGTTTCAATATAGATTTTAAAAATACTGGCCGAAGGAATTCCTTTTGTCATTTCAGAAAAGAGTCCGTGCAGACTGTCCAAAAGAAGAAGCTGGTTCTGTTCCAGATTCATGCTTTGGGCGTTCAGCGTGCGTTGGCCGGTCTTGAAATTATAAACCGGGGTTTGAACCGTTTTGCCTTCCAAAAGAGCATGCAGATGCTCGTTAATCAGCGCCAGGTCCAGGGACTGGGGCGACTCGTAATCGTAATCGCCGAATTCGTCTTTCGGATGTTTTTCAAGATCAAAAAAATAATTATCCATTATCAACGATTTAAATTCAATTCCGGCTTTCTTAAGTTTTTCGCCCAGTTTCATGGTGGTGGTGGTTTTGCCGGAGGACGAAGGGCCGGCGACAATGATCACCCTCGCCTTTTCGCGTTTTTTGATGATTAAATGAGCGCAGTGCGTTAATTCATCATCATAACGTTTGTCAGAATCGCGGACAAGGTTAAAAAAGCGTTTTTTCGCGATAATCTGGTTTAATCCGTGCAGGGAGTCGCAACCATGATTGATGTTCCAGCGCAGGACCTCATAAATTTTTTTATAGGGGATATTATCGGTAACTTCAAACGAGCTTTCCCTTGATGAACGGGCCTGGGCGCGCTGTGAACGGTAGGCCATGTAAGCCCGGGCAGTTTCGGCCTGCCCTTTTTCCAGCAGTATTTTTTCCACAATGTCCTGAATTTCTTCCACGCTTGGGGCGGCGTCCCTGCCGCCGCTGTTCAGGAGAGATCGCTCAACATCAAGGCTGATGGCGTCGGCCAGCTTTCTGTCAGTCTTTTTCCCTGCCTGCGGCTCGCCTGCCTTCGCCCCGAGCTCCCCTCGGCCTGAGCTCGGGGCGAAGGCAGGCCGAGGGGAGCTTGCCGAAGTCCGGCCGGCAGGGATTGAAGCCATCGCCCTGAATATTGCCGTGGCAATCCGGTCACGGTCATATGGAACGAGGTTGCCTTCGCGCTTGATGATCAATTTAATGGAGGCGCCGGTTTTCATCATTTTGTTTGTTTCATTTTTTCTCCAATTTAAACAATCTAGTGTAGTGTTTCATTTAGATATGTACTTATGAATAACCGGTGCGTTGTCATGCTGAGCGTAGCGAAGCATCTCAATCATAACGAGATTCCTCGCCTAAGCTCGGAATGACAAATTCACTGTTTTCCTGCATTTTATACAGATTTATATGTTCAATTAATTCAGTGACACTACACTAGATTCGTCTAAAACCTAGTAGTTTTTTGCGGTAAATCAAGATTATTACCTGATGAAATATGAAGAGATGCGGATTAAGATTCGCTAACAACCGCAAGTTTTCTAAGTTCTGTGATGAAATCGGCCAGGGCTTGATTCTGACGCAGATGGCGAACAAGGCGGCGCGTTTTATCAACAAGTTTTTGCATCAATTCGGAATCTTGAACGTTGTCCGCAGGCATTAATTCAGATTCCTTTAAATATTTCAAAGCTTCATCGTTTGTCGGCTCGGGCACGGATGCGATCACCACGCTGACAAGCTTATCTATCCGGCAGGCGCTGCGAATGGTGTCTCGGATGATATCGGAATCAGGTGTGGTTATTTTAAGGCGCTTATTAATAACTGTTTCAGGGGATTGTTGTCCGGGCAATTGCGCCAGGAAAATATCCATTTCTTCATTGGATACATCAATTTTACGGCGGAGGGCTTCTTCCAATAGGAGATGGCGGTTAATGGCGTGATCCTTTGCCTGCCGGCGGAAGGCGGGAATCTGCTTTTGAACTCCCTCGGCCGGCAGACGCTCTGAGCAAACGCGCAGGATCCGATTAAATTCCGTCTCAATTGTTTCTTCGTCAATGGGATGGTTATTCACGGTAAGCATGGATATTATTGCCTTGATTTAGCGCTTGTCTGGTAACGGCATTTTGTCCTCCTTCGCCAGCCTGCCCGAAACGACTCGGGTCGGCCAGGGAATACCCCGCAACTTGCTGCGAGTTGGAAGTTTCATTTCCCCGGCAACCCAGCGGGCGTAATCGGGGTCAGCTCCGGCGCTGGTGACGATGATTTCAGGCAGTTCATAAGAGTGATTATTTTTAATAAAAGCCGTCAATTTGGCGGCGGTGCGTGAGTTTGTTTTTACCGAGACCAGAAACTCGTCAGCCGATTCTGTTTTGCCGCGCCAGCGGTAAAAGCTTTTGACAGGTGCTGTTTGAATGCATGCCCCGAGATGCTTGGCGAGAATAAGCGCGGCTAGTTTTTGGGCCTCCCTTTTGGAAGCGACGGTGGTCCGCACAATGGCAATTTTGCGATCAGATTTCATGCCGGTCATTGTAGCCAAGCGGCATATGATGGCAAGATTGCTTTTTCATCCCTTTTCATACTTGACAGTTATTGCCCGCTGAACAAGTATATGTTGCCAACATTAGTATGAACACAATTTACACCAAAACAATAACAGATGAGGCGCAGAAACGCGGCATAAGCGTTGACGTTATTGATCGCGAGACACCGATTTTTATTTTAAAGCGCGGTGATCTGACCGTGAGGTGTTATAATGCCCTGACCGACAGGGTTGGCGCGGTATCTTTTCAGATGGCCGATGACAAACATCTGGCGAATCGTTTTATGGGGCGTTATGGTTTCCCCGTGCCAAAGCAGATCAAATATTCCGGTTTTGAGAAAGCGCAGGAATTTCTCCAGAAATGCAAGTCGGTTGTCGTCAAACCATGCCGGCAGTGGGGCGGAAGAGGGGTGGTGGCGGCGGTTCGGACGGTCAGCGAACTCCGGCAGGCGGTTTTGCGGGCGCGGAGATTTGGCGAGGATCTTGTATTGGAAGAATGTGTTGAAGGCGACGACAACCGGCTGATTTTTGTCAATGGCGTGTTTGTCGCGGCTATCAAGCGTATGCCGGCTGTTGTTACCGGTGACGGCCGGAATAATATCCGCCGGCTGATTCAACGGCAAAATGCCAAAAATCGCAGAATCAATGACGGCAATTTAATTCCTTTGGACAATGAAACCCGACGCGCTTTGGCGTCATTTAATCTTACTTATAATAGTGTTCCGCAAAACGGCCAGGCGGTTCAGGTTCGCCGCACTTCAAATTATCATACCGGTGGCACGGTTGAGGATATAACCGAATCAGTTAATCCGGATCTTGTCCGCCAGGGATTAAAGATTGCCAAACTTTTCGGCATACCGGTTATCGGGATTGATTTTCTCGTCAACGCCAAGCAGGGCACGCACTGGGTTATAGAAACAAGCCCGGATTTGGCGATTTCGCCTCCCGAAGGCCACCGTGTCGTCGGGCCTTTCTTGGACTTTCTTTTCCCGGAAGCCAAGCTGAAACACAAAAATGTTCGCAGGCAGAAAGTTACGCTTAATAAGCGGTAATCCGTACTTGCTAGTTGGCGTGGTTGACAGGGGCCCGGGGTAGGTTTCGGGATAAACGTCAGATCCACTGGTGAGGAAATAGATTGCGTGGCAAGGAAGATAGCCGGAATTATGAATGCCTACGGCGTCAATACAATAAGGGGGGTGAATTCACATGAATATTCTGTTTGTCGGGGCTCATCCGGATGATATTGAAATTCAATGCGGTGGCACGGCTGCCCGATATGCCTTGCTGGGGCATAAAACATTTTTCTGTGTAGCTACCAACGGCAATGCCGGTTCGTCTTCGCTGCCGCTGGCCGAGATAGCCAGGGTGCGGAAGCAGGAAGCTGAAAAGTCCGCGGCCATTGCCGGTGCTGAATTGATCTGGCTCGACTTTGATGATGAATTTCTTATTGACGCCCGTGAAACACGGCTGAAATTCATTGAAGCTTTCCGCATTGCCCGGCCTGACGTAATCTTCTGTCACTGGCGCCAGGACTATAATCCTGATCATTCTATTTCCGGCATGATCGTTGATGAATGCGCGCATATGACGGGCGTGCCCAATATTAAAACCAAGTCGCCGCCTTTCAATCGGATTCCCCATGTGTATTTTATGGATACGCCTGCCGGCCTCGGTTTTGAACCTGAAATCTACGTTGATATTACCGATACTTTTCAGGCCAAAGTCAGAATGCTTTCCCAGCATGCATCGCAAAATCAGTGGATGAAAGACATTTTCGGTTACGAGCTTGAGGCTTTTCTTGAAATTCCAGCCAGGTTCAGAGGGCTTCAGGCCGGATGCCGGATGGCTGAAGCTTTTCGCCCGTCTTACAGGTGGGGCCGCACTTTTAAGGAACATTATCTGCCTGGAATCATGGTAAAAGGGGCGGATATTCCATGAATCCCATGAAAAACCGGGCCGTTTATCAAATGTTTTGATTTTGTTTGCCTGCAAAGCGTATTCTGGTATACATGCTCAATTTAATTGTTCCAGGTGTAAATTAATTTTAACGGGAGAAAAAAATGGAAAAATCTATTGGAAAATTCATGCAGGCGGTAATGGCCCGAAACCCGGGCGAGACGGAGTTTCATCAGGCCGTGCGCGAAGTGGTGGAGAGCGTCATGCCGGTGGTGGAGGATACGCCCGCCTACCGGCAGGGAAAAATATTGGAGAGAATAGTTGAGCCGGAGCGGGTAATCATGTTCCGCGTCCCTTGGATTGATGACCGTGGCGAGGTGCAGGTCAACCGCGGTTTCCGGGTTGAGATGAATTCGGCCATCGGCCCCTACAAAGGAGGCCTTCGGTTCCATGCCTCGGTGAATTTGAGCATTTTGAAATTTCTTGGTTTTGAACAGGTTTTTAAAAATTCTCTGACCACGCTGCCGATGGGCGGCGGCAAGGGCGGCTCGGATTTTGATCCGCGCGGAAAAAGCGACACGGAAGTCATGCGGTTCTGCCAGGCGTTTATGAGCGAACTCTTTCGGTATATCGGGCCTAATATTGACGTTCCGGCCGGCGACATCGGCGTCGGCGCGCGTGAAATAGGGTTTCTGTTCGGACAGTATAAAAAAATTACGCGCGATTTTTCCGGGGTGCTGACCGGCAAGGGGCTGGAGTGGGGCGGTTCGCTCATTCGCAAGGAGGCTACCGGTTTCGGGTGCGTTTATTTTGCCGAAGAAATGCTGGCAACCCGCGGCAACGGCATTGCGGGCAAGACGGCGACCGTGTCCGGTGCCGGCAATGTGGCCCAGCATACCGTTGAAAAATTGTTGCAGTTGGGCGCCAAAACTGTGACGCTTTCAGATTCCGACGGAACAATTTATGACCGGGACGGTATTGATTCGGAAAAACTCTCATGGATCATGGATTTGAAAAATAAACACCGCGGACGTATTTCCGAATATTCCGCAAAGTTTTCAAAAGCTGAATTCATGCCCGGCAAAAGGCCCTGGAATATTCCCTGTGATTTGGCTTTTCCCTGCGCGACGCAGAATGAAATTACCGCGGCTGATGCGCAAGCGTTGGTCAAGAACCGGTGCAAGTGCGTGAGCGAGGGGGCCAACATGCCGACCGAGCCGGAGGGCGTGGACGTTTTTCTTAAAGCCCGTACATTGTACGGTCCCGGCAAAGCGGCCAATGCCGGCGGCGTGGCCACCTCCGGACTGGAAATGTCACAGAACGCCATGCATCTCTCGTGGCCGCGCGAGGAAGTTGACCAGCGTTTGCGGCAGATTATGAAGGCCATTCATGAGAGCTGCGTGCGATACGGAAAAGAGGGTGATTTTATTAATTACGTCAAGGGGGCCAACATTGCCGGCTTCCGCAAAGTGGCGAACGCGATGCTGGCACATGGAGTGGTCTGAAGAAAGAGGTCAGAAGTCAGCGGTCAGAGCTTCAGAGCTCTGAAAACTGATCTCTGACCTCTGGAGTTCTGATCTCTGGGGAGTATTTTGTTGCCGTGATGAACGGTTTCCGATTTAAGAAAACGGGGGTGTGATGAAACTGGTGCGGTTTGGAGAATTTGACGAGGAGCGTCCGGGCGTTTTGATTGAAGAAGCCGGGAAAGCAATGATTCTTGATGTCCGGGCGGCGGTGTTTGACATTGAAGACTACAATGAGCATTTCTTTTCGCATTATGGGTTAAAGCGTCTTGAAAGTCTGCTGAAAGAACGCAACCGGAAACTGATCCCGGCTGAAGGAATCAGGCTTGGCGCGCCGATTGCCCGGCCAAGCAAAATTGTTTGCCTTGGCGCAAATTACGCCGAACATGCCAGGGAATTTGACGCCAAGGTGCCTGCAACGCCGATTCTGTTTTCGAAAGCCACGACGGCGATTGTCGGTCCTGATGATCCGGTCGTTTTGCCGCCGCATTGCGGGATAGTTGACGGCGAAGTTGAACTGGCGGTTGTGATCGGCAAGCAGGCAAGTAAAGTCAGCGAGTCAAATGCGTTTGAATATGTGGCCGGTTATACAATTCTCAATGATATAACCGATCGCGATGCTCAGAAGAGCGGAATACAATGGTTTCGGGGAAAAAGCGGCGACACGTTTTGCCCGCTTGGTCCGTGGCTGGTGACCAAGGACGAAATCGCTAATCCCCATGGTCTTAGACTTAAATTAATTCATAACGGCAATGTTCTGCAAAATGATTCCACCGCGAATATGATTTTTAACATTCCCCATATCATTGCTTTTATAAGCGCTTCAATCACCCTGCTTCCGGGAGATATCATTTCCACCGGAACGCCCGCCGGCATCGGTTCGCGTCGCAAACCGCCGGTTGTCTGCCGGCCGGGAGATAAAATGGAATTGGTGATTGAAGGCTTGGGCCGGCAGAGCAATAAAATTGTCGCGGCTGATTAGCGCTCAAACCCGCAAAGTATCTATTACGCTTTGTTCGGCCGGCAATGTTTCAATAATTCGCGTTCCTTTCCCGTTTTTTTCATCCGTAACTTCAATGGCAACCGGAATATTCGCCTTGCGGTCGCTGTAGCGGGCACAAATTGCGGCGGCAAGCTGAAGCTCGGTTTCGGAAGCCGGGCGGGAAATGATTGCAACCGGCCCGGGCACGCTGGTTACCTTTAATAAGATTGTCCCGTTATCCGCCGTGCGTTCAAGGATTTCGTTGTCGGCTTTATTCCGGCCGACGATCAATTTAGTTTTTCCCAGGCGGAAATGACGCCCAGCGCGCAGAAGCCGGATTGCGGTAAGATTACGGAGTTCATTATGCGTGCGCAGATCGCGCAAGCGTCGTCCATAGCCCGGATCCGTCAGCAGGCAGCCGCCGGCGGGTTGGGGGAAGGAAATAATACCAAATTCCCGCGCCAGGGCCAATTGCGTTCTACGGCTGCGGCCTTCTAGCGCCAGGAGTTTTTCGCGGTCCACCCATTTGTTTTTTTCAGGCTCGGTAATATCAAGCAGTTTCGCGCTGAGTGGCCTAAGGAGATATCCTTCCAGCCCGGATTCCCTGGCAATCAGCGGAAGAATTCTGCGATTCTGCGACATTGGCCGTTCGTTCAACACTTCCCCGGTGGCGACAAAATGGAAGCCGTTTCCCCGCATTATTTCCCCGGCCGTCCTGATCATGGCGGTGTGGCAATCAATACATGGGTTCAAGCCGGCGCCGAATCCGTGGCTTGGATGTTCAATAAGGCCCAGAAGCGTGTCGTTAAAATCAATCACCTTCAACGGAATATCCAGCCTTGCGGCGGCATCAACGGCGGCTTGGCCGTCAAAAAAAATACTCTTAAAAACAACAGCCGTTACCTGAATATCCTGTGATTTCAGGAGAACCACGGCAAGCTGGCTGTCCAAGCCGCCCGATAGGAGAATAAGAGCGCGGATGGTTTCTGATGAAGACATAAGTGGAGCTTATGTCTTTGGACTGGTTTGGCCAAGAAAATATTCGGCAAGAGAATTGAAATCACCGAATTCAAGAGAAGCTTTTTCATTGGCCGCTTTTCCGATGCCATAGGTGACGAACACGCTTTTCACCCCGGCATTTCGCGCCGCCGCCAAGTCGGTGTGATTATCGCCGATTATCCACGTGTCGGCGGAGCTCGAATTTATCCGGCGCATGGTCTCAAAAACGGTGTCCGGCTCCGGTTTCAAAGGCAGTCCGCTGTCGCCGCCGATGACACTGCCGAAAAGGTTGAGAATCTTGAAATAGGCAAGAATTATTTTACTGGCCCCGGCGCCTTTGTTGGTGATTAGCGCGAGTGCATGGCCATGCCGGAACAAAGCCGGCAAGCCTTCGGCGATGCCGGGATAAAGAACGGTTTCGTCATGAATATGCTGAAGATAAAATTCATAATTGATGCGCACGGCTTCGTCAACGTCAATGTTCTCGCCTGCGAGCGAACGTTTTACCAGGTTGCGGATGCCGTCGCCGATAAAACTGGAAACGGACTCCACCGGCAGGGGCGGGAGATGGTAATGCCGGCGCATGAGATTGACGCCGGTGCACAAATCCCGCCGCGAATCAATCAGCGTGCCGTCAAGGTCAAAAATCAGAAGTTGGCGTTTCAAGATGGAAGCCGAATATCACAAATTAAGCAGTCTAATGGCGTTTTCGCGCGCGATCTTTTGAAAGACCTCTTCGCATATTTTATTATCGCGGCGCAGATCAAGCAGAAATTGGGTCATAGGCGCTTTGCCGTCGGGCGTGCAGATATCCGTGCCAAACAACAGCCGGTCCTGGAATTCATCCAGAAACTTGACCGCATAGTTGTGGTCACGATTGAGTGCGTTAAATCCGCTTCCGGCCGAAAGATCACCGTATAGATTTGGATATCGGCGCATCAGCTTGGGCACTACCCCTTCCTCTTTGACCTGGTAATTTGGATAACCGGCGCGGTCATGAGGAGTTTCCAGCCGGCCAATTTCAGCCCAGAACGGCGGACCGTGGCCAAGAAACATCAATTTTGAAAAGCGGCGCAGACAATATTCAAGTTGAGGCAGGCCGGCTTCGTCATAAAGGCCATATCCAAGACCAATTGAAGTCCGTAGGTCAAAACACAGCGGAAAACCGACGTCCTGCACATGCTTGAACAAATTCAAAACAAGCGGGTCAAGGAAAGACAGATTCGGCATGAATTCCCCAAGTCCTTTTACCCCAAGATCGCGATAATATCTCAAAAGATCGCCGAGCGGCGCGTCGCAAGAATTGGTCAGAGCCCGCGGGTCAATATTGCAGAAGGGGATGAACTTTCCACCAGAATTATTAGCCATTTCAATAATGTCGTCATTGGATTGGGGAAGATAAACTTCCGGGCTGACAAGGGGCTGTAACACGCCGCGTTCAATGCCATACTTTTCGTAAATATCCAACAGCTCATTTGGCAGGCAGAACCGGTTTGGAAAAGGACACGGTCTTCGATACGCATGTGAATGGACGTCAATAAACATTTTCCCGGCAGGTTTTGATTGTTTGACGGTCATTTCTTGAATGTAATCCATTTAGCTCCGCGCGCGGAACTTTCCACGACGGTTTTAATAAATGCCATGCCGCGAACACCGTCCATTACGGTCGGGAAATCAAGATATTCAGCTTTTGGCTTTATTCCCTGAATTCTGCTTCTGACCGTGAGCGCAAAATTGCGATAGATATTGGCGAACGCCTCAATAAATCCTTCCGGATGTCCGGCCGGCAGACGGGTATTGAATTTTGCGGCGTTACTCAACTGGCCTACGCCGGTCCTTATAATTTCCTTCGGACGGTCAATCCATTTTGCGATCAGGCTGTTGGGTTGCATCTGGTCCCATTCGATCCCGCCCTTTTCGCCGTAGACGCGGATGTGCAACGAATTTTCTTCGCCGACTGAAATCTGGCTTGCGTAAAGAACGCCGCGTGCGCCGTTATTAAAACGCAAGAGCACGTTTCCGTCATCTTCCAGTTTTCTTCCCTGGACAAACGTGGTCAGGTCCGCGCACAATTCCTTGATTTGCAAACCGGTAATGTATTCGGCCAGATTTTCGGCATGCGTGCCGATGTCGCCCATGCATCCGCTGGCTCCGGATTTTTTAGGATCGGTACGCCATGCGGCCTGTTTCTGGCCGTGCGCCTCCAGTTTTGTTGAGAGCCAGCCTTGCGGATATTCTACTACAATTTTGCGTATTTTACCGAGTTTTCCACCGCGAACAATTTCTCTTGCTTCTTTGATCATCGGATAGCCGGTGTAATTATGTGTAAGCGCGAATACCAAGCCTGACTTTTTAACGGTTTGTTCAAGTTTTTTGGCTTCATCCAGATTGAATGTCATGGGCTTGTCGCAAATCACATGAAACCCGTTTTCAAGCGCGAGCTTGGCTGGGGCAAAATGAAGATGATTGGGGGTAACAATCGAAACAAAATCCATCCTTTGGCATTCCGGGAGCATCTTTTCGTTTGCGATCATTTCCGCATAACTGCCGTAGACACGCTCCGGCGGCAATTTAAGCAGTTCGCCCGAAGCTTTTGATTTTTTTGGATCTGAACTGAAAGCGCCGCAAACCAGTTCGCTTTCATTATCAAGGGCCGCTGCCATCCGGTGCACTGCGCCTATGAAAGCTCCGATTCCTCCGCCAATCATGCCCATTCTAAGTTTTCTATTCATGACTGCAATACCTCCTGTTGTTGTTAAATATGCTTTTTGTTATTCTTATAAAGTGTAGATTGTATGTCAATTCCAATTTAACCCATAATGCCGCCAATAACTTCTTGTGAAATTTTTCTTGAAACCAACCATGTAAGCGATATATTCACAGGTAAAAATATATTTGTTTTTCTTAGGGCTGATCATGAATTCCATAAAATGGACAGCATCAAAAATAAAGGCGTTAAAGGGGCAGCAGCGTTTTGCCTGTCTTACGGCCTATGATTATATTACGGCGAAAATAATTGATGAATGCGGGCTTCCGCTGATCCTTGTCGGCGATTCGCTGGGGATGGTCATTCTTGGTTATGAAACTACTTTGCCGGTTAGCATGGACGAAATGGTTCATCATACGGCGGCGGTTGTCCGTGGCGCAAAAAGTTCTCTCGTAGTGGCCGATATGCCGTTTCTTTCATACCATGTTTCCATTCAAGAGGCGGTAGAGAACGCCGGGCGTTTCATAAAGTCCGCCGGCGCCGGAGCGGTTAAAATTGAAGGCGGGGCTTTACGGGCTGATCTTGTAAAAACCTTGAGCGCCAACGGTATTCCGGTAATGGGGCATATTGGGCTTACTCCGCAGAGCATCTGCACTCTCGGCGGTTACAAAGTATCAGGGAGGCGCAAGGCGGAAATCAGGCAATTGATCAGCGATGCCAAAGCCTTGGAAAAAGCCGGCGCATTTGCATTGGTGCTTGAGTGCATGCCGCCGGATACCGCCAGGAAAATAACTTCAGTGTTGCACATCCCCACAATTGGAATTGGGGCAGGTCCCTATTGTGACGGTCAGATTCTTGTTACGCACGACATGCTGGGGCTTTCCGTACGTGTTTCGCCTAAATTTGTAAAAAAATATGTGGATTTTACGGCCCAGATGAAAGAAGCCATAGGCAAATACAGAACGGAAGTAGATTGCCAAAAATTCCCTTCAAAAGAACATTGCTACTAAAGCAGAATCCAGTATTCAGTAGCCAGTAGTTAGAATGTAGAAAGAAGAAGGCAGGAGTCAGAATTAGGAATTCTGACTCAGAACTACTGACTTCTGGCTACTGTCTCCTGACTTCTGTAAAAAACATGCAAACCGTCAATTCACCTGAAATAATGCAGAAGACAGCGCGTGAGTTGCGCCGCCAGGGCCGTAAAATCGGCTTTGTGCCGACCATGGGCTTTCTTCATGAAGGACATATTTCTCTCGTGAGACTTGCGCGCAGGGAGGCGGACGTTGTTGTTCTCAGCATATTTGTTAATCCCCGCCAGTTTGGGCCAAAGGAAGATTTAGAAAAATATCCGCACGATTTGGCATGGGATAGCGAACTGTGCCGCCAAAATGGCGTGGACATCATCTTTCATCCGTCCGTTCAAGATATGTATTCACCGGGTTTCAGCGTTTTCATTGATGAGCATGATTTATCAAAACAACTTTGCGGAGCATCTCGTCCGGGCCACTTCAGCGGCGTTTTGACCGTCGTGGGCAAGTTCTTCAATCTGGTTTTGCCGGATGTGGCGGTGTTTGGCCAGAAGGATGCTCAACAGGCAGTTCTTGTGCGGCACATGATCAATGACCTTGATTTCCCGGTCAGGATGATTGTCGCTCCTATCATCCGCGAGAGCGATGGTTTGGCGATGAGTTCGCGTAATGTTTACCTTAGTCCGGATGAAAGACGTGATGCCGTCTGCCTGAGCGCGGCGCTTAGATTAGCCCGCCGTCTATATCGTTCAAACGAACGCGATTACACTGTGCTCAAAGCCGCGATGTCTGATTTGATTACAAAAGTTAAATCGGCACAGGTTGATTATATTGAGATTGTTGGCGCGCATAATCTCAAGCCGATGCATAAAATTGAAAATGAAGATATTCTGATTGTTTTGGCGGTTCGTATTGGAAAGACACGCCTGATAGACAATCTTCCGCTGCCCGACGACCGGCTTGGTAATCTGCCGGAAGAATAGTTGATCAAGAAGGCACAAAGGTGCGAAGTCGGATAGGGGCACACCTAGACGCAATCAATTCTTTTTCCTGAATTCTCTCATTTGCTTTATCACTTTGCGCCTTCTGCCTCTGTGCCTTTCTTTTACACTTCATTCCGGCTTTTCAACTCAATGGTCACGGGACCGTCGTTGAAAATCTGAACCTGCATTTTGGCCTGAAAAACTCCGGCGGCAATTTTGTCGCTGCCCAGTATGCGTTTTAAGGAATCAATATAAAATTCGTAAAGGCGTTTGGCGTCCTCAGCCGAGGCCGCCATTATAAAGCTGGGCCGGTTGCCCTTGCGTGTGTCGGCGTGCAGGGTAAATTGCGAGATGACTAAAACCGATCCGTTTGCTTCAATTATTGACCGGTTCATCCGGTCGCTCTTGTCGGGGAAAATACGCAGGGCGGCGGTTTTCTCCGCCAGATATTTCGCGTCGTTTTCGGTGTCGCCCTGTTTGACGCCGAGAAAGACTACAAAGCCTGGTCCTATTTCGCCGGTTATTTTTCCATCCACCAAAACCCGGCCTTGGCTTACCCTTTGAATTAATGCCTTCATGTCATAAACTTAAACAATTAGCAGTTTTTGATTTTGCCGTCAATCCGGCAAAAAAATAATTTTAAAAAGTTATTGACATAATTCAGTTTTTTGCTAAAAACCAACCACATTTTATTTATATAGATGGCCGTATTGAATCGGGTAGGCCGGGCGGCCAGTTACGCACAAAGCCTCTAAAACTGAATTCAATGCAAAGAGCGTTGAACCACGGAGAGGTGTTTTTTTTGTATTTTACGGGATGTGCGGCTGGGACTTTTATGATAGTTGCCCATGTAGCTCAGTTGGTAGAGCACATCCTTGGTAAGGATGAGGTCAACGGTTCAATTCCGTTCGTGGGCTTGGAGTCAAAAATGAGCAGGTTAAGGAGGATATAATATGGCAGTAAAGGGCAAATTTGAACGAACAAAGCCACACGTTAACGTGGGCACAATCGGTCACGTCGACCATGGCAAAACGACATTGACGGCGGCCATCACAAAAATTCAGTCACTTAAAGGACTGAGTGACTATATAAGCTATGATCAGGTGGCGAAGGCTTCCGAATCGCAGGGGCGTCGGGATCCGACCAAGATTCTGACGATTGCGACGTCGCACGTTGAGTATTCAACCGACAAAAGGCATTACGCCCATGTGGATTGTCCCGGTCATGCCGATTATGTGAAAAACATGATCACCGGCGCGGCCCAGATGGACGGCGCCATTCTGGTGGTCAGCGCCGCCGACGGTCCGATGCCTCAGACGCGCGAACATATATTGCTCGCCCGCCAGGTGGGTGTGCCTTCAATCGTCGTTTTCTTGAACAAAATTGATCTGGTTGACGATCCCGAATTGGTTGATCTGGTTGAACTGGAAATCAGAGATCTGCTGACCAGTTATCAGTTCCCGGGCGATAAAACGCCGATCATCCGCGGCAATTCAATAAAGGCGATTAATGCGACGAAAGCTGACGATCCGGATGCCAAGTGCATTCTTGATCTCATGGCGGCGCTGGATAGTTACATTCCGGAACCGGTTCGCATTATTGACCAGGCATTCCTGATGCCGATTGAGGACGTGTTTTCAATTGAAGGCCGCGGCACGGTTGTTACCGGTAGAATAGAGCGCGGAGTGATCAAGGTTTCGGACGAAGTGGAAATCGTCGGTTTGCGGGATACGCAAAAGACGGTTATTACCGGCGTGGAAATGTTCCGCAAGCTTCTGGATCAAGGCCAGGCCGGCGATAACGTCGGCTGTCTCCTGAGGAGCACCAAGAAAGAGGAAGTGCAGCGCGGGCAGGTTCTGGCGAAACCCGGTTCAATTACCCCGCACACTGAATTCAAAGGCCAGGTTTATGTGCTCTCCAAGGAAGAAGGCGGACGGCATACGTCATTCTTCAAGGGATATCGTCCGCAATTTTATTTCCGAACAACCGATGTTACCGGCGAGGTTTCGTTGCCGGCGAATGTGGAAATGGTCATGCCGGGCGACAATGTTGAGGTGGTAGTCAAGCTGATCATGCCCATCGCCATGGAAAAAGGAGTCCGGTTTGCCATACGGGAAGGCGGACGAACGGTAGGGGCAGGGCAGGTCATAGAGATTATTAAGTAATTTAAAGCATGTCGTTCGTTTAGTCTGCAAAGCGGGCATAATTTAGAGGAGTCTTCATGCCGAGAGAAATCGTTACACTGGCGTGCAGTGGATGCAAGCGGCGCAATTATACGACGACCAAGGATAAGAAGCGGACGCCGGACAGGTTGGAATTGAAAAAGTATTGCAAGTTTGAGCGAAAACATACTGTTCATCGCGAAATTCGCTGATGTAGTTTTAGGTAATTTCCGCCGCCGGCGGATTCCTGGCCGAGTTGCCTGGCCGGCACGGGCTCGGTTCGGGCACAGGCGGGCAGGCTGTCTGCGGCATGAGGTAGGCCAGTAGCTCAATTGGCAGAGTACCGGTCTCCAAAACCGGGTGTTGAGGGTTCAAATCCCCCCTGGCCTGCCAATGAGTGGTTGTTCATGGTTGCGGCTTGGGTAAGAACTGCTTGAGTGTGATGGGCTTAGGACAAATGAAAATCTTTGAAATAGCTGATAAATTTGCGGCTTTTATTTCTGAAGTTGGTGAGGAGTTAAAAAAATCAGCTTGGCCAACCCGTCCGGAGTTGCTTGAGTCAACGGTAATGGTAATTGTATCGGTTGTCATGCTGGCATTTTTTGTGGGTGTTTGCGACCTGGTTCTTATGCGGTTACTAAAGCTGGTTATTTAATAAATTGATCACCGTTCCCGTGGGGCGTAAATATGGAAAAGCAGTGGTTCGTTATTCATACGCTGACCGGCAAAGAAGGCAAGGTAAGAGAAAGTCTGTTGCGGAGGATCAAGGTCGAGGAAATGAGCGATTTGGTCGGGGAGGTGACGATTCCCTCGGAGAAAGTTTCAGAGGTAAAAAAGGGCAAAAAAAGCACCACAACCCGGATGTTTTATCCCGGCTATGTCCTGATTGAGATCGCCTTGTATAATGAAAACAGCAAGATCAACGAGAAATCATGGTATTATGTCAATGACACGCCGGGAGTAATCGGATTCATCGGCGGGGCAAAACCTGTTCCCCTGCCTCCCAGGGAAGTAGAATCAATTTTATATCAGATTGAAGATAAAAAAGAGAAGGTCAAGCCGAAGGTGGTTTTTGAACCCGGCGAGACGGTGAAAATTACGGATGGACCCTTCCTGAATTTCAACGGTGTGATTGAAGAGGTTGATCCTGAAAAAGGAAAGATAAAAGTGTTGGTTAATATTTTTGGACGAACCGCCCCGGTTGAGCTTGAATACTGGCAGGTTGAACGGGTTTGAGATAGGAGAAACGGCAGATGGCGAAAAAAGTTACGGCAATAGTAAAATTGCAAATCCCTGCCGGGCAGGCCAATCCGGCGCCGCCGGTTGGTCCGGCGCTCGGCCAGCAGGGCGTCAACATAATGGCTTTTTGCAAGGAATTTAATGCGGCCACTCAGGGAAAGGCCGGCATGATTTTGCCGGTAGTCATTACAATTTTTCAGGACAAATCGTTTTCTTTTATAACCAAAAGTCCCCCGGCGGCATCGCTCATTAAACAGGCCGCCAACTTGGCAAAGGGATCCGGAGTGCCGAACCGCGACAAGGTTGGCAAGATTACGCGGGCTCAAATTCTGGAGATAGTAAAAATGAAACTGCAGGATTTAAATACGTCCGACGAAAAACAAGCTGCCCGGCAGATTGAAGGCACCGCCCGCAGCATGGGCGTGGATGTGGTGGATTAATCATGATTAAGCACGGTAAAAAGTATCGCGCTATAAAGAAAAAGGTTGAAAGCAAACAGTATTCGCTCGCGGAAGCGATCGGGTTCATTAAGGATAATCCGGCGGCAAATTTTGACGAGACGCTGGATATTGCCTTCAGACTTGGCATTGATTTTACAAAGTCGGAACTGACGGTGCGCGGTATGGTCTCTTTGCCGCATGGAACAGGCAAAACCGTAAAAGTACTGGTCTTTGCAACGGGTACGGCGGCTGATGCCGCCCGCGCCGGCGGCGCGGATATGGTTGGATTCGAAGACATGATATCAAAAATTCAGGGCGGATGGCTGGATTTTGACGTGGCAGTTGCCACACCCGATGCCATGAAGGAAGTGCGTAAGCTGGGCAAATTCCTCGGTCCGCGCGGGTTAATGCCGAATCCAAAGACCGGCACGGTCACCGATGATGTTGCCAACGCTGTGAAACAATGCAAAGCCGGCCGGGTTGAGTTTCGTATGGATCGTCACGGCAACGTGATGGTTCCGTTTGGGAAACGATCGTTTGACGCTCAAAAATTGGCGGAGAATGCCCAGACGATCATTGCCGCCGTGGCTTCCGCCCGTCCGCCGGCGGCAAAAGGAATATTTATCAAAAGATGCGTAATCAGTTCAACGATGGGAGTTGGTTTACCCATTCCGGTGCGTGAGGCTTCCGTTTCGGAATAGAAAGGCTGTTAATATGAGACCGGAGAAAATTTCAATTGTTGATGAGATTCGTTCCCGGGTTGCGGGATCGCCATTTCTGATTTTAACGAATTATAAAGGAATGAAGGTGGGCCAGATCATGGAATTGCGCAAACGGCTCATAAAACTAAGATCTCATTTTCATGTGGTAAAAAATAGCTTTTTTAAAAAGGCGGTTTCCGATTTGCCCGGGATCAAAATAGAAGAATCGCTTGATAAGCCTCTGGCAATTGTCTTCGGCGAGGGGGATGGGATAGACACCGTCAAAACGCTGGATAATTTTAAGCGTGAATTTAAGGTCTCTTCAATTGAATTTGGTTTTTTGGGCGGACGCCACTGGTCGGCGGCGGAGTTCGGGCAATTGATCCAGCTTCCGCCACGGATAACGTTGCTTGGTATGTTGGCAGGAGGGTTGGCGGCGCCAATCAGCGGTCTGGCGGGCGTTATGCGGCAGAAATTGGCCAGTGTTATTTATGCTCTGCAGGCGGTTCATGATTTGAAGAGTAAATCCGGCAGTAAATAATGGAGGAGATAAGTTATGGCAGATGAAGTTAAAGTAGAAGGCGTTCAAGAGCAGGCTAATGCTCCCGAGGTTAAACTCGAGGGGAAGATGAAGGAGTTTGTTGACTGGGTTGAGACAATCAGCGTGTTGGACCTTTCCCAGCTCGTCAAGGCTCTGGAAAAACGTTTTGGAGTTACCGCTTCGGCCCCGATGATGGCAATGCCCGGGATGGCAGGCGGCGGTGCGGCGACCGGTGCCGCCCAAGAGGCCAAGACGGAGTTTGCCGTTGTGTTGACTAACGCCGGCGCCCAAAAAATTCAAGTGATCAAGGAAATACGCACAATTACCGGTTTAGGACTGAAAGAATCCAAGGACCTTGTGGAAGGTGCGCCAAAAACGGTTAAAGAGGGAGTCTCAAAGGAAGACGCAGCCAAAATAAAAGAAAAGCTTGAAGCGGTCGGCGCGAAAGTCGAAATTAAATAAGATGGCATTATCTTCAAATGCTATCCGACGATGCGCGCCGGCATTGTTCGGTCGTTATCGTTTAGGTCTTCATTTGTTTTTAGCATAAACGCGAAGGATATTTGCATGGCGGAAACAATAAATTTTGGAAAACTTAAAGACATAATTGAGCCACCCGATTTAATTGATCTGCAGAAGCATTCTTACCGGGAGTTCCTTCAACTGGATGTGCCGGCGACCCGCCGGAAAGCCATCGGTTTACAGGCAGTATTCAAGGAGGTGTTTCCCATTGAGAGTTATGACGGAAGGTGCGTGCTTGATTTCGTCAGTTACGAGTTTTCTCTCCCCAAAAAAGGCCCGGATCAGTGTTTAAAAGACGGCGAAACCTATGCCGCCCCGCTGCATGTGAAGTTCAGACTAAAAAATGGCGATGAAGTCTGCGAAGAAGTCGTGTATATGGGCGAGATCCCGATCAGCACCGAAAGCGGAAGCTTTGTTGTCAACGGCGCCGAAAGATGCATCGTAAGCCAATTACACCGCTCGCCGGGCATATGTTTTGAACGGTCCATCCATTCCAATGGCGCTCCCATCTATTCGTTTCGGCTGATCCCCGATCATGGTTCCTGGGTTGAGGTTCAGTTCGATGCCAGTCATATGATTCATATCTATCTTGACCGCCAGCATCGCCGGAGAAAATTTCTGGCCGTCACCTTTTTGCGAGCGATTGGATACGGGACCAATGATGAACTGCTCCGTCTTTACTATCGGTTTGAAAAGATTGATCTGCTCGGTAATTTGCCGGATGATAAGCTTAAATTTTATGTATTGAAGGATGATGTCATTGATGTTGAGTCGCAGACCATCATTGGCCGGCGTTATGATTATGTCACGCCCAGTCTCTTGAAACAGATGAAGGGCGCAAAATATGAGAAGGTGGACATTGTTGACGTCGCATGGGACGAGGGGCTGTTTTTGCGTAATTTACAGAAAGACAGCACAAATTCGGAAGAGGAAGCCCTCAAGGAAATATTTATGAAACTCCGTCCTGGCGATCCGCCGACGGTGAACGGCGCGCGCCAGATGCTTAAGAACCTTTTCTTTGATCCGCGCCGTTTTGATTTGGGCCGCGTGGGTCGATACAAAATCAATCAAAAATTAAAATTGAACGAGAAAAAAGACCTGCGGGCAATGGATAATGAGGACATGGTTGAGGCGGTCCGTTATCTGATAAATCTTTTCCGCGGCAATGGGATGATTGACGACATTGATCATCTCGGCAGCCGGCGTTTGCGAGTGGTGGGAGAGTTGTTGGAAAATCAATGCCGTTTGGGGCTTGCGCGTGCGCAGAGGACTTTGCGGGAAAGAATTATGTATATTGACACATCGGTTGAGAAGCCGACGCCGCAAAGGCTGATTAATCCAAAATCATTGTCCGCATCAGTCCAGGATTTCTTTGCGCGGAGTCAGTTGAGCCAGTTCATGGATCAGACAAATCCGTTGTCGGAGTTAACACATAAACGCCGCATGAGCGCGCTTGGTCCGGGCGGCTTAAGCCGGGAAAGAGCGGGATTTGAGGTGCGCGATGTGCATACGAGCCATTATGGGCGGATATGTCCGATTGAAACGCCGGAAGGCCCGAATATCGGATTAATATCCTCGTTGGGCACTTATGCCCGGGTGAACGATTTTGGTTTTCTTGAGACTCCCTATGTGAAGGTTGTTGATGCCCGCGTAACCAATGAAGTTGATTATTTAATGGCTGATCAGGAAGAAAACTTTGTTATTGCGCAGGCCAATGCGTTGGTTGATGAAAAAGGTCGTTTGCGCGAGGAAACCGTCTCGGTAAGATATAAGGGCGAATTTTTGGAAAAAAGCCGTGATAGTGTTCAGTACATAGATGCTTCGCCCAAGCAGGTTGTCAGTGTGGCGGCCGGTTTGATTCCATTTCTTGAGCATAACGACGCCAACCGTGCCCTCATGGGCTCAAATATGATGCGCCAGGGCGTTCCTCTTTTGCGCACGGAACGGAGTTATGTTTCCACCGGACTTGAAAAACGCGTGGCATTGGATTCGCGCGTAATGGTAAGCGCTTCGGCGCCGGGTAAAGTTGCGTATGTGTCCGCTACCAGGGTTGTTGTCACTCCCGACGGAAAACTTCCCAAAAAAGGATCAAGGCAGTGGGATGACGCTCAGGAATATGAATTACGGAAATTTATGCGTTCAAATGCCGGAACCTGTGTTAATCAAAACCCGATTGTAAAGATCGGGCAGAAAGTTTCCAAGGGCATGGTTCTGGCTGACGGCCCCTGCACGGCGGAAGGCGAGCTGGCCTTGGGACGCAATGTGCTCGTGGCGTTTATGCCGTGGTGCGGTTATAATTTTGAAGACGCCATCTTGGTCAGCGAACGGCTTGTGCGCGAGGATTATTTCACGTCCGTGCATATTGAAAAATTTGAAGTAAATGCCCGCGACACGAAACTTGGACCGGAAGAAATAACACGGGATATTCCCAATGTCGGCGAGGAGGCCCTGCGGGATCTTGGTCAGGATGGTGTAATTCGGATCGGCGCCCGTGTCAAGCCGGGCGATATTCTTGTCGGCAAGGTAACGCCGAAGAGCGAAACCGAATTGGCGCCCGAAGAAAGGCTGCTCCGCGCAATTTTTGGCGAAAAGGCGGCTGATGTCAGAGACACATCGCTCCGGGTTCCAAGCGGTACTTCCGGCATTGTGATGGAAGTGCGAACTTCCGCCCAGCAAAACGTGATCAGGGAGAAAATGAGCGCGAAGGCGCGCCGCCAGCAGACGAAACAGATTGAAGATGAATATAAAGATAAAAAACAAAACATACTGGATACCTTAACGGATGCCTTGAGTAATGTTCTTCTCGGCGAGAAAATACCGCTGGATGTGGTTAACGCCGAAACAGGCGAAATAATTATTCCGGCCAATCGCAAAATAACCAAGTTTTTACTTCGCAAATTGGCATCGTGCTGGGAACACATTGAAATTGATCCAAGTCCGATTCAGGTGCGAATTCAGGGGATCATCAACGAACATAAAAACCGTTTTGCTGAGATGGAAATGGAACGCGAGAATGCCCTGCACCGCACCACTAGCGGCGATGATATTGAGGAGGGCATTGTCAAGCAGGTTAGAGTCTATATTGCCAGCAAGAAGCACTTGGAAGTCGGGGATAAAATGGCCGGAAGGCACGGCAACAAGGGCGTAATCGCCCGGATAGTGAAGGACGAGGATATGCCGTTTATGCCCGACGGCACCCCGGTGGATATGGTGCTCAATCCGCTCGGTGTGCCATCGCGCATGAACGTCGGCCAGTTGTATGAAACGCAACTAGGCTGGGTATGCAAAGAGCTGGGCTTGCATGTTGTTACGCCGATATTTGACGGTATTTCGGAATCTGAAATACGCGAGAAGCTCAAGCAAGCCAAACTGCCGGAGAACGGCAAGACGCGGTTGTATGATGGCCGGAGCGGGGTCATGTTTGAACAGCCGGTCACGGTGGGCGTTATTTATATGCTCAAACTGCATCATCTTGTGAGTGATAAAATCCATGCCCGGGCGGTTGGCCCGTATTCTCTGGTTACACAGCAGCCGCTTGGCGGCAAGGCTCAATACGGCGGCCAGCGTTTTGGCGAGATGGAGGTCTGGGCTCTGGAGGCATATTCGGCAGCTTTTGCTTTGCAGGAAGTTTTGACTGTTAAAAGCGATGATGTTCATGGTCGGACGCGCATCTATGAGGCGATCATTAAGGGTGAAAATGTTATTGAGCCGGGCGTGCCGGAATCATTTAATGTTTTGGTGAAGGAATTGCAGAGTTTGTGTCTTGATTTGCGACTGACGAATTCTGGAAATAAAAAAACGGAAACTCCTAAAAGTTAAACACGCGTCCTGATGCACGAGGAGGAAATGTGGAAGGCTTAAGTTTAAATAAAGGCGTTGAAGGGGTAAAACAGGTTGATTTTGACTGTGTGAGTATCGGATTGGCGTCACCGGACGTCATCAGGTCGTGGAGCTTTGGCGAAGTAAAAAATCCCGAGACGATCAATTATCGCACTTACAAACCGGAACGGGGCGGGCTTTTTTGTGAAAGAATTTTTGGTCCCCAGCGCGACTGGGAATGCAGTTGTGGAAAATACAAGCGTATCAAGCACAAGGGGGTTGTCTGCGACCGTTGCGGGGTAGAAGTCACGGTTTCAAGGGTCAGGCGCGAGCGCATGGGGCATATTGAGCTGGCGGTTCCCGTTGCGCATATCTGGTTCAGCAAGGCCGCTCCCAGCCGCATTGGACTGATCTTGGACTTTACCGCCCGGGCATTGGAGCGTCTTGTTTATTACGAGGATTATATTGTTACCGATCCTGGGAACACTCCTCTTAAGGAAAAGCAGATTCTTGTTCAGGAAGAATATCGCGAGGCCATCACGAAATATGGCGATGATTTTACGGCGAAAATGGGCGCGGAGGCAATCCGCGATCTGATGAAAAAGGTTGATATGAGCAACCTAATGCGGAATATGGAAAACCAGATGGAACATTCGCGCAGCCAGCAGACCCGCAAAAAACTCGCAAAACGCATGAAATTAATTGAGGGGCTAAGAACCAATAACATGCGTCCGGAGTGGATGATTATGGAAGTGTTGCCGGTTATTCCTCCTGATCTCAGGCCGCTCGTTCCCCTGGAGGGCGGGCGTTTTGCCACATCAGACCTCAATGATCTTTATCGCCGGGTGATCAACAGAAATAACCGCTTGAAAAATTTATTAATGCTCAAGACGCCGGAAGTTATTATTCGCAATGAAAAACGGATGCTTCAGGAAGCCGTTGATGCCCTGCTTGATAACGGACGCCATGGAAGGCCGGTGGTTGGCACCGGCAATCGTCCGCTTAAGTCGTTCAGTGACATGCTGAAGGGTAAGCAGGGGCGTTTCCGCCAGAATCTGCTCGGCAAACGGGTTGATTACTCGGGTCGTTCGGTCATTGTGGTCGGCCCCGATTTACAGTTAAAGCAATGCGGTCTCCCCAAGAGAATGGCCCTCGTTCTTTTTGAACCATTTATTATTCGCAGGTTGAAGGAAAAGGGCATAGTCCATACCGTCCGCAGTGCAAAAAAAATGATTGAAACGCAGAGCGACGTGGTCTGGGATGTGCTTGATGAGGTCATCAAGGGCAGGACAGTGATGTTAAACCGCGCGCCGACCCTGCACCGGCTCAGTATTCAGTCGTTTGAACCGGTTCTAATTGAGGGGGATGCCATTCAAATCCATCCTCTGGTTTGTACCGCTTTTAACGCCGATTTCGACGGCGATCAAATGGCGGTTCACGTTCCGTTGTCAATAGAGGCTCAGCTTGAGTCTCGTTTGTTGATGATGTCAACGAATAATCTTTTTTCGCCATCCAGTGGAAAACCGGTGACAACTCCCACCCAGGATATTGCGCTGGGTATTTATTATCTGACTCTCGGGCCCAATGTTTCGAAAGGCGAATCATTCGGGACCCAAACAGGAGACAAGGTTAATCATCTGCCGATTTTTGCCGATGCCAATGAAGTCCAGTTTGCTTATGATCTCGGGCAGGTGAAAGTCCGCACTCCTATCCGTCTGCGCAATCCTGATTATCTGAACAAGACGGTATATGGCAAGTCGGAGCAAAAAGTGATTACCACGACGGTCGGGCGCGTGTTTTTTAACAGCGTATTTCCCCATATGATCGGCTTTATCAATGATACGGTAGTGAAAAAACTCCTAAATTCAATTATCTGGAAGTGCTATCACCAGGCCGGGCATGCGGAAACAGTAAAACTGTTGGACGACCTTAAAAATATCGGTTTTAAACACGCGACGCTTGCCGGTATTTCGATAGGGCTTGAAGATATGATAGCTCCTGAAAGCAAAAAGGTAATTGTTGCCGAGGCGCGCCGCCAGGTGAAAGAAGTTGATAAACAGTATCAGCGCGGCATCATAACCGAGGGAGAGCGTTACAATAAAATCATTGATATTTGGACCAGGGCGACTGACGAGACGACTTCCATCATGATTGATGAGATGCAACGGCTGCAGACGACCGCGAATCCGAATCCGCTTTTCATGATGGTTGATTCCGGAGCCCGCGGCAGTCGCCAGCAAATCAGGCAGTTGGCGGGCATGCGGGGTTTAATGGCAAAACCTTCCGGCGAAATTATTGAAAGGCCGATTGTCTCTAATTTCAGGGAAGGATTAACAGTGCTTGAATATTTCATCAGCACGCATGGGGCCAGAAAAGGATTGGCGGATACCGCCCTGAAGACAGCCGATGCCGGTTATCTGACCCGTAAGCTTGTTGATGTTGCCCAGGACGTGATTATTACCGAGCATGATTGCAACACTCTCAATGGCATCCGCCTTTCAACCATCAGTGGCGCGGTTGATATACCGTTGAGCATGCGTATCGTTGGTCGCACTGTGCTCGAAGATGTCCATAACCCGGTTACCAAGGAGCTGATCATTGCGTCCGGCCAGGATATAAGCGAAACAGAAGCAGACCTGATTGATAAAAGTGATATTGAAACAGTCAAAATACGGAGCGTGCTGACGTGTGAAGCCAAGCGCGGCGTATGCGCGAAGTGTTATGGGCGCGATTTGACGACGGATCGTTTGGTGGACATGGGAACGGCGGTTGGAATTATTGCGGCGCAATCAATCGGGGAGCCGGGCACCCAGCTTACAATGCGCACCTTCCATATCGGCGGCGCGGCCAGCTCAAGGGCGGGGCAAAGCGAAATACGGGTAAAGAACGCCGGCGTGCTTGGTTTTGAAAATGCCCGCATGGTCAAGGATACGCAGGGGAATAATATCGTTCTTAACAAGAGCAGTTCGATCATTATTCGTGCCAAAGACGGGCGCGAGCTTGAGCGTCATCAATTGGTGGTCGGCTCAATTATTTCGTTGAACGAAGGCGATGAAGTCAGCAAGGGACAGGTATTTGTGCGCTGGGAGCCGCATAGTGTGCCGATCATCGCCGAACATGGAGGCGTTGTTCAATTCCGGGATTTTGTTGAAAACGTGTCCATGAAAATTGAAGTTGATGCTATTACGGGCTTTAAGCGAATTTTAATTCTTGATTATCGCGAGGATCTCCATCCGCAGATATTAGTTAAAGATGAAAAAACAAATGCTGCTTTGGCAACCTACAGCATTCCTGCCGGAGCATATGTCTTTGTCGCCAACGGTGGATTAGTTACTCCAGGTTCCGTGCTCGCAAAAACCCCGCGCAAAGAAGCGAAAACAAAAGATATCACCGGCGGTTTGCCGCGAGTGGCCGAGTTGTTTGAAGCGCGGCGGCCAAAGGATGCCGCTGAAATATCAAAAATTGCCGGCTTGGTTGAATTGGGCGGTATTCAAAGAGGCGCGAGAAGAGTTATTGTGAAAGATACGGTAAGCGGCTCGGAAGAAGAGCATATTATTCCGCTCGGTAAACATATCATCGTATTCAAGGGCGATCATGTGGAAAAAGGCGAACCGTTGACCGAGGGACCGATTGTGCCGCAGGAAATCCTTGAAGTCTGCGGCCCGCAGGAACTCCAGGAATATCTGGTGAATGAAGTTCAGGAGGTATATCGCCTGCAGGGCGTTGAAATCAATGATAAGCATATTGAAGTCATTGTCCGGCAAATGCTGAAAAAGGTCAGAATCACGGATTGCGGCGATACGGAATTCTTGTGGAATGAGCTTATTGATAAAAATGTTTTCCATGAGATTAATCGCAAGGCCATGGCAGAAGGCAAACGTCCGGCCGAAGCCGCGCCTGCTATTTTGGGCGTCACTAAAGCCTCAATTGAAACAGAAAGCTTTATTTCAGCCGCCTCATTCCAGGATACAACCCGCGTGCTCACAACGGCCGCCACCGTCGGCAAAATTGACCGATTGTACGGCTTTAAGGAAAACGTGATAATGGGACATCTCATTCCGGCTGGAGTAGGGTTTGTTACAAACAGGAAAATAAAATTACTTATGCTTGGAGAGCCGGAGCCGGTTGAACAGCGGTTGACCAAAGATGAGGACTCAGATAAAGAAACAGGAAAAATCAAATTAAATTAGTGCTGGTGTTTTGTTTTACAGACTGATACAATAACAACTTTTTTGGCGAAGGAATATATATGCCGACAATTAATCAGCTCGTAAGGCTTGGGCGCAGGAGAGTCAGGTATCACAGCAAGTCGCCTGCGCTTACAAAGTGTCCTCAACGCCGCGGTGTTTGTATCGCTGTCCGGGTGATGACCCCTAAAAAACCAAATTCTGCTTTGCGAAAAGTTGCAAGGGTTCGGCTGACAAATGGGTATGAAGTTACGGCGTATATTCCCGGGGTGGGACATAATTTACAGGAACACAGCATTGTTCTTGTGCGCGGCGGCCGGGTGAAGGACCTCTCGGGCGTCCGTTATCATATCGTTCGCGGGACACTCGATGCATCCGGCGTTGAGGGAAGGAAACGCGGCCGGTCGCAATATGGCGTAAAGAAAACCAAACAGAGCACTGGATAAGTGGTGGTGAAGAATGGCACGAAGACATAGAGCTGAAAAAAGGGAGATTGTACCCGATCTTAAGTATAACAGTCCGTTGGTCGGTAGGTTGATCAAGGGGATAATGCGGCGAGGGAAGTATTCAACTGCCGCGGCGATAGTTTATGGCGTCTTGGATCAGGTTAAGGAGCAGACCAAGGAAGATCCGCTGGAGGTTTTAATGCGGTCGGTTGACAACATTAAACCCAAGGTGGAAGTAAAAGCGCGCCGGGTGGGCGGCGCCACATATCAGATTCCCGTGGAAGTAAGCAATGAGCGCCAAGTATCATTGGCTTTTCGCTGGTTAATCCAATATTCAATGGCCCGCAAGGGTGTTCCAATGCGCAAGGCGCTGGCGCTTGAGGTTTTAGATGCTTTTAAAAATCAGGGGAACGCCATTAAAAAAAGGGATGACACCCATAAAATGGCTCAAGCCAATAAAGCATTTGCTCATTATAAATGGTAATATATGGTGGTTGTTTTGGAAAACATAAAACATGATGCGCTCTCGGGCAATCAGTCGGCGCGTGAAGCCGATGGGCGCGCGCGGTCACTGGCGGACGTGCGCAACTTTGGAATCATGGCGCATATTGATGCCGGCAAAACAACTTTGACCGAGAGGGTTTTGTTCTATGCTGGCCGTCTGCATAGGATGGGCGAGGTGCATGAGGGCACGGCCAAGATGGATTGGATGGTTCAGGAACAGGAGCGCGGTATTACGATTACCAGCGCGGCAACCACCTGCTCTTGGAAAGATTGCCAGGTTAATATTATTGATACTCCCGGGCATGTTGATTTTACGGCGGAAGTTGAGCGTTCTTTGCGCGTTTTAGACGGCGCCGTGGCCGTTTTCTGCGCCGTTGGCGGCGTTCAGCCGCAGTCGGAAACAGTCTGGCATCAGGCGGACCGCTATGGTGTCCCGCGCATTGCCTTTGTCAATAAAATGGACCGGGTCGGGGCTGATTTTGAAAAAGTTTTGAATGAAATCAAGCTGCGCCTGCATGCACCGGCCGTTGCCATCCAACTGCCATATGGCAAGGAGGACCAATTTAAAGGTGTTGTGGATCTGATTGAAATGAAATGCATAACTTTTGACGAGGGCAGTTTCGGGTCAGTGATGAAAAGCGCCGAGATTCCACAGGAGATAGCAGGCCACGCCGAACGATTGCGCTCCAAACTGATTGAGGCTGTTGCTGAAGATGATGAACAGGTGTTATCGGCTTTTTTGGAAAATCCCGACGTGTCCGCTAATCTTCTCAAAGCAGGTCTGCGGCGCGCTACAATCGCCCGTCGTCTGGTTCCGGTTTTATGCGGAGCAGCCTTGCGCAATAAGGGAATTCAACCGGTGCTTGATGCGGTCGTTGATTATTTGCCTTCTCCCGTTGATGTGCCGGCGATTCGCGGTTTTCATCCAAAAACGGAAGAAGCAATAGTTAGAGAAACCGGAGATTTTGAGCCTCTGACCGCTATTGCATTCAAGGTTATGCACAGCCAGTATATGGGCAAGATGATTTTTGTGCGTCTTTACAGCGGTACGCTCAAGAAGGGACAGAATGTATATAATCCACGCGCAAAAAAACGCGAAAAGATTTCCCGCCTGTTGCGGATGCATGCCGACGAACATCAGGACGTTGATGTTCTCTATTCCGGCGAAATCGGGGTAATTGTCGGCATGAAGGATACAACCACGGGCGATACGCTTTGTGTTGAAAATAAGCCGGTCGTGCTGGAACGGATTCGTTTTCCCGAACCGGTGGTTTCTATGGCTATTGAGCCAAGAACCAAGGCCGACCGTGATGAATTAACAAACGCGCTTAATGCCTTAACCGATGAAGATCCTACCTTCCGTGTCACGATCAATCCGGATACCGGCCAGACCCTGATCAGTGGTATGGGCGAATTGCATCTGGAGATAATTAAAGATCGTATTTGGCGCGAACATAAAGTGCAGGCAAATGCCGGCCAACCGATCGTTGCTTATCGTGAAAGTATTTGTTCGGAGGCCGAGGCGGATTTTATTTTTAACCGGGAGATAGGAGGCAAGCGTCAGTTTGCCGGATTAACTCTTCGCGTTTTACCGCGTTCCAGACGACAGGGCAACGAAGTGGCGTTCAAGGTTAACAACGAGCAATTGCCTTCTGATTATCGCGTCGGCGTTGAATCTGGAATTAACGACGCGTTGGTGACGGGTATCCTGGGACATTATCCGATGATTGACATTAAAATTGAGGTCATCGGCGCCCAGTTTGATAATTATGATTCAACCGATACTGCTTTCCGAACAGCCGCAGTCATGGCCTTTCGCGAGGCTGTTAAACGCGCCCATCCGGTTCTACTTGAACCGATTATGGCGTTGGAAATAATCACACCGGATGAATATATTGGCGATGTCCTCGGAGATATTAACGCGCGCCGGGGTAAAATATCTAGCGTTGTTAGTAGGCCTCCCGTCCAGGTAATTCGCGCGGATGTTCCCCTTGCTGAGCTATTCGGATATACCACCATGCTTCGTTCTCTGACGCGGGGAAGAGGAAGCCACACGATGGAGCCGATTATATTTGAAATTGTGCCCGATCATATTCAAAAAAAGGTTTTAAGCCGGTAAATATATGGAAGACCAACGCATACGAATAAAATTAACGTCTTATGATTTCCGGGCATTGGATCAGTCAGCCCGCGAAATAATTGAAACCGCCAAAAGAACGGGCGCAAGGGTTGCGGGGCCGATGCCGCTGCCGACCAGGATAGAAAGATATTGCGTAAATCGCAGTCCGCATGCCGACAAGAAGTCCATGGAACAGTTTGAGACCAGAACGCACAAGCGTATGCTGGATATTATCAATCCCACCGCAAAAACGGTGGATGAATTGAAAAAATTAAATTTACCGGCGGGAGTGGATATTGCGATAAAAATTTGAGTTTATCCTCCTCCGCCGGTGCAGCCTCCCGCCGTTCTCCCGAGGCGACTGTGCGCTCGGGAATCTGGCGGACGAAGGAAGATCGTAGTCCGTCAGCTGACGGACGGAGTAGGCAATGTCCCGGCATTTTGCCGTGGTAGGGAGTTTCATTATGCGTGGTTTAATTGGGAAAAAACTGGGAATGACAAGCGTCTTTGACGGCGATGGACGGCAGGTTGCCGTGACGATCGTTGAATGCGGGCCATGCGTTGTTTTACAACGCAAAGAACGCGATATTGACGGCTACGAATCGGTTCAACTTGGATATGGCGATGTTAAGGAAAGCAGGCTTTCAAAGCCCGAGATGGGATGTTTCCGGAAGTCAAAAATTGCGCCTAAAAAATATCGGCATGAATTTGCACTTGAAGAAGGCGATGGCTTGAAGGTTGGCGACGTGGTTACTGTGAAACTTTTTGACGGGATTGGCTATGTTGATGTCGGCGGTGTGACAAAGGGCAAAGGATTTCAGGGGGTAGTCCGCCGTTATCATATGAAGGGCGGACCTATGACTCACGGCGGTCACTCAAAGCGGCGCGTTGGTTCGGTCGGTTGCCGGGAATTGCCCGGCAGAATTCACAAGGGCAAACGGATGCCGGGGCATATGGGTGATGTTCATATTACCCAGCAGAACCTTAAGGTTGTTCAAGTGCGCCCGGAAGAAAATATGATTCTGGTAGGCGGAGCTGTTCCCGGGGCGGATGGTTCCATTATAACCGTGAGAAAAGCTCTTAAGAAAGTTAAAACGAAATGAGCAAAGTGCCGATATTTGACTTTCATGGAGGCAGTCTTGGCGACTATGAAGTCGCCGATGAACTGCTTGTGTTGAAGCGCGGGAAACAGGCGGTTCAGGATGTCGTCGTTGCCTATCGCGCCGGGTTGAGGGCGGGCACTGCCTCAACTTTGAACAAAGGAAGTGTTTCCGGAAGCAATAAAAAACCATGGCAGCAAAAGGGGCTTGGGCGTGCGCGGGCCGGATATCGGCAGTCGCCGGTCTGGCGCGGGGGCGGGGTTGCTTTTGGGCCGCACCCGCGTTCGTATGCAAAAAAAGTTACAAAAGGGGTTGCGGCGCTCGCGTTTGCCCGTGTAATGAGCGAAAAAATAAATGGCGGAGCATTAAAAGTGTTGAATGAACTGGTTTTGAAAGACGGCAAAACCAGGGAGATTACGGTTCTGATGAAAGAATTGAAAATAAAAGGGCGCTCATTGATGATTGTTGAAAAACATGATGAAAAGCTTAAGCGCGCTGCGCGCAATGTAAGCGACGCGGCGGTATGTTTGGCAAGCGATGTTAATGTCTATCAATTAATGCGTTATCCGAATTTGCTCGCCACAAAGGGTGCGATGGACGTTCTGGTCAGCCGGCTCAAGAAAGTGGCAAGGGAATAGGGGATAATCGTGAAATCGCCATACAAAATTATTGAAACCTTGAATTTGTCGGAAAAAAGTTCGCGCGAGACCGAAAAGCACAATTGCTATTTATTTAAAGTTGCTCAATCGGCCAATAAGCAGGAAATAAAAAAAGCAGTCGAAACCATTTTTAAAGTGCATGTCGTCAGGGTCAATACGATGAATTGCAGGGGAAAAATGAAAAGGGAGCGGAGCATGAAGTATGGCATGACATCCTCATATAAAAAGGCGATGGTTACTCTGCAAAAAGGCGAAAAGATTGAAATTGTTTGAGGGAAAAGATGAGCTTAAAAATTTATAGACCAACAACACCGTCGCACAGGTCCAGATCAGTGGCGGGCGGTGATGAAATCACGAAATTTAAGCCGGAAAAAAGCTTGTTGGTTTCGAAGAGTTCCACGGGCGGACGCAATTTTGCGGGCAGAATTACCGTTCGGCACCGTGGCGGCGGATGCCGGCGGCATTGTCGGATGGTTGATTTTAAACGTGATAAGCTGGATGTTCCTGCCAAAGTAGCGGCCGTGGAATATGACCCGGGCCGTTCGGCTTACATAGCTTTGCTGAATTACGTGGACGGCGAAAAAAGGTATATCATTGCTCCGCTTGGTCTTAAGGTCGGAGCAACGGTTATTTCCGGCAATTCTGTTGAGCCGGCTGTCGGCAACATGCTGCCGCTGGAGAAAATTCCGCTCGGATTGACAATTCATAATATTGAATTGCGGCCGGGATATGGCGGTCAACTTGCCCGCAGCGCGGGAATCGGGGCAATTCTGATGTCACGGGAAGGAATATATGCGAATATCAAGATGCCGTCGGGCGAAATCCGAATGATCAACATAAAATGCAGGGCGACGGTTGGACAGGTAAGCAATCTGGAGCATGAAACGATTGTTTACGGCAAAGCCGGCGCTGCCCGCTGGCGCGGAATCAGGCCGACCGTGCGCGGCCGCGCCATGAATCCTGTTGATCATCCGCTGGGCGGTGGCGAAGGCAAGGCAACCGGCGGGCATCCTCGTTCGCCTTGGGGGCAATATGCCAAAGGCATGAGGACCAGAAACGTTCGCAGTAAGTCAAATCGGTTTATTGTTTCACGGAGAAAATAACAATGGCGCGTTCACTAAAAAAAGGACCTTATGTTGAGCCCTGTTTGTTGTTGAAAGTGGAGAGACTGAACAAGTCGGGCGAAAAACGGCCGATTAAAACCTGGTCGCGGCGTTCCATGGTTATTCCTGATTTTATTGGGCATACTTTTGCCGTCCACAACGGCAAGGTGCATATTTCGGTGTTTATCACGGAAAACATGGTGGGCCATCGGCTTGGCGAATTTGCCCCCACTCGTATCTTCAGAAAGCACGGCATGCATACTGAAACGACACAGGAAAAGACGTAAAATGAAAATGAGTGCATCGGCGAGGTTTGTCAGGATATCGCCTTCAAAAGTCAGGCCTTTCGCGCGCTTGTTGAAAGGAATGTCTATTGAGGAGGCAATTACCGCCGCCGGGTTCAGTAATAAAAAGGGCGCTTTTTTCATTGGGAAACTGCTGAAATCCATGGTGGCGAACCTGGCCAGCAACAAACTGAATGAGAACGATTATTATATTGCCCAAGTGGCAATTGAACAAGGGCCGGTCTTGAAACGTTTCTGGCATAGATCACGGGGCATGGCTCGTCCGGTTATAAAACGGACAAGTCATATCAGGATAGTGTTGGCCGACAATAAATCACGCCTTAAAGCGTGATAAAGAAAACCGAAAGGAGTAGTTCGTTTGGGGCAAAAAGTAAATCCGATCAGTATGCGCGTAACCGTCAATAAAAATTGGCGTTCGAAATGGTATGCAAAAAAACGGCAATTCGGCGATTTATTGCACGAAGACTTGAAAATAAGGGACATTATTAAACAAAGGCTCCAAAATGGAGCCATATCGGAAATAATAATTGAACGCTACGCAAGCCGGGTCCGGGCGACGCTTTATACCGCAAGACCGGGGATCGTGATCGGCCACAAGGGAGAGGACGTTGAAAAACTGCGCGAAGAATTGGCTAAAATAACTAAGAAAGAAGTCTATCTGGAGATCAAGGAAATCCGTGATGCCGATCTGAATGCCCAGCTTGTCGCAGAGAATATTGCCGTTCAACTTGAACGCCGCGTGTCTTTCCGCCGGGCAATGAAAAAAGCGATTAAGACGGCAATGGACTTGAAGGCTCTTGGGATTAAAGTATCGGTTTCCGGCAGATTAGGCGGGGCTGAATTGGCGCGAAGAGAGAATTATAAGGAAGGAAAAGTCCCGTTGCATACTTTGCGTGCGAATATTGAATATGGATTTGCCGAAGCGCATACCGTGGCCGGCAAGGTGGGCGTAAAGGTGTGGATCTGCCGCAAACCGGAAGATGATGTTACGAAAGGCGAGGTGCGTCATGCCGGAAATGCCTAGCCACGTTAAACATCGCAAGGTTCAACGCGGAAAAATGAAAGGCTGCGCGACGGCCGGCAATGACCTGGCATTCGGTCAATATGGTTTGCAGGCGCTTGGTACATCATGGGTTAAGGCAAATCAGATTGAAGCGTGCCGTGTTTCCGTAAACCGGCATTTGAACCGGAAGGGAAAGGTTTGGGTGCGCATTTTCCCGGACAAACCCATAAGTAAAAAACCGCTTGAGACGCGGATGGGAAAAGGCAAGGGTGATACGGATTGCTGGGTGGCGGTTGTCAAAAAGGGACGTATGTTATTTGAAATTGACGGTGTGAGCGACAGGGTGGCGCGCGAGGCATTGCGCCTGGCGGCCTCCAAACTGCCTATCAGAACCCGTTTCGTTTCTCGTAATATCAGTCAATTATAAACATTATGAAAATAAAGGCAAAACAACTGCGCGAGCTGGCAACGGATGAACTGAAACAGTCGCATCAGGACCGGCTGAAGGAATATTTTGATCTTCGCAAGGTCAAAGTAACGGGCAAGCTGGATAATCCTTTGCAACTGAGGCAAATCCGGCGTAATATTGCCCGGATTAAAACTGTCTTAAATGAAAGAATGCGTGAAAAGGTGGAAGGTGGAGAGAATAATGATTCAACAGGATCAAAGTCGGGGAAATCGTAAGCAAAGAACTGGTTTTGTAATCAGTCACAAAATGCTCAAAACCATCGTGGTCAAGGTGGAGCGCAGGGTTCGGCACCCGCTTTACGGCAAGGAAATGAGAGTTTCCCAGAAGATGTATGCGCACGACGAGAAGGATGAGGCTAAAATAGGCGACAAGGTCATCATTGCTGAAACAAGGCCTTTGAGCAAATTGAAACGCTGGAGATTGGTGCAAATATTGCAGACCGGGACAGTGATAAAACAACACGAGTAGATTATTATGATCACCGAGGAAACAGTTCTTGATGTCGCCGACAATTCGGGAGCCCGTCTCGCAAAATGCTTCCGTATTCTTGGGCAAAAAAAACGCTATGGCCATATAGGCGATTTGATTAGAGTCGCCATTCGCGAGGCGCAGCCGGGCGGCCTGGTTAAAAAAGGCGAAGTCCGGTTGGCAGTTATCGTAAGGACGCGCAAGCCGATTCGGCGGGCGGATGGTTCTTTGCTGCGTTTTGACAGCAATGCCGTGGTGCTGGTTGATGACACTTTTAATCCGATTGGAACGCGGATATTCGGGCCGGTGGCACGGGAACTGCGGGAAAAACAATTTGCCAAGATTATTTCTCTGGCGCCTGAAGTTTTATAGGGAGAATGAAAGTGATTTCAAAAAGCCATATACGCAAAAATGATATCGTGCTGGCCCGCTCCGGCAGTTCGGCGATGGGGCAGAAGACAGGCAAAGTGCTCCAGGTGTTTCGCAAGCGGACGAGCGCCATCGTGGAAGGCCTGAACTTTGTCCATAAAACACTGCGCAAAAGCCAGGATAACCCGAAAGGCGGAATCATTAAAAAGGAAGCCAGGATTGCGCTGGCAAACCTGATGCTTTATTGCCCTCATTGCAAAAAAGGAGTCAGGATCAAGCGGGAAATGGATGAAAATCGCCGTAAAATCAGAAAATGTGTGAAGTGCGGCAATAAGTTTGATTAACGATTATGAGCGCAAGATTAAAAGAAAAATATTTAAAGGAAGTTTTGCCGCAGTTGATAAGCATGCGGGGGTATAAAAACAAAATGCAGGCGCCCCGCATGGTTAAAATTGTGGTCAACATGGGCATCAAGTCAGACGTTGAAAAGGATGCGGTAAAGGTTTTGGCGAATGATCTGGCGATTATAACCGGACAATACCCGGTTATCTGCAAGGCGCGCAAGAGTATTGCAAATTTCAAGCTTCGCCAGGGAATGCCGGTGGGCGCGCGCGTAACCATGCGTGGCGACCGGATGTATGAGTTTTTTGACCGGTTGGTAAACATTGTGTTCCCAAGAATGCGGGACTTCCGCGGCATTTCTCCCGCTGCTTTTGACGGTCGCGGCAATTATGCGCTCGGGATTACGGAACAGACGATTTTTCCGGAGATAAATGTGGACAGCGTGAAAAAAGTGCAAGGCATGAATATTGTGATAGTAACAACCGCCTCAACAAACGATGAGGCTAAAGATCTCTTGCGCCTGATGGGCATGCCGTTTGCCGTACCAAGAACAGAGAAATAAGGAGGATCAACTTTGGCAAAGACTTCACTAATGGTTAAAGCGCTCCGCAAGCCTAAGTTCAGCACGCGCGCTTACCGGCGTTGCCGGCGGTGTGGGCGCCGGAGAGCTTTTATTCGCAAATTTCAGGTTTGCCGGATATGTTTTCGCGAACTGGCTTCAATCGGCCAGATACCAGGAGTGATCAAAGCAAGTTGGTAAAACGCCATGAATCAAACTGATCCTATTGCCGATATGCTTACGCGAATTCGCAATGCGAATATGATTCGCGCCGATCTTGTTGAAATGCCACATTCAAAAATCAAGGGGACTATCGCGCGGATTTTAAAACGCGAAGGGTTCATTCATGATTTTACGGCGGAGGGCGGCGGTCACCAAAAATTATTGCGCTTGTTCCTGAAATACGCCGAAAACGGCGAGCCGGTTATCAGGGGATTACGCAGAATAAGCAAGCCCGGGCTGCGCCGCTATGTAGCCGCCAAAACAATCCGGCCGGTTAAAAACGGGACGGGTATCGCGATCGTCAGCACGTCCCATGGTATCTTTACGGACAGCGAAGTAAGAGAAAAAAAAGTCGGTGGCGAGTGGCTTTGTACAGTTTGGTAGTGAATAACATAAATTAGGAAATATCTGCAATGTCCAGAGTTGGAAGACAACCGATAATCATTTCGGCCGGAGCGGAAGTGCAACTTAACGGCCAGCAATTATCCGTCAAGGGGCCAAAGGGACAATTGAAAATGAATATCCCCGGCCGGTTCCAGGCCGTTATGAAGGATAAAACCATTTTCCTTTCGCCAAAGGTAGAGGAAGAAGGAGATGAAATCGGCGCCCTGCATGGACTTTACCGCAGTATGATCGCGAATATGGTCAAAGGGGTAACGGCCGGGTACGTGAAGGAACTTGAAATTCAAGGCGTTGGTTTTAAAGCCGCAATGCAGGGAAAAAAAGTCATTTTCAATCTTGGATATTCCCGCCCGGTTGAAATGAATATCCCTGACGGAATTGAGGTTAAGGTTACCGAAAATGTCAACTTGACAATCAGCGGGCCGGACAAACAGCAGGTGGGCAACTTTGCGGCGCATGTCAAAGATTTGTTTCCGGCAGAACCTTATAAGGGAAAAGGAATCAGATTTAAAGGCGAATATATCCGGCGCAAAGTCGGCAAAACGGTGGCATAGCGATGAAATTAAAAACAAGACTTGATTATAAAGTGAGACGGCATTGCCGCTTGCGGCAAAAAGTGCGGGGCAACGCGGCCCGTCCGAGAATGAGCGTTTGCGTTACAAACAAGCATATTTATATTCAATTTATTGACGATGAAACCGGGAATACGCTGGCGTCTTTTTCAACGGTCTGTTTGGAGCAGAAACAAAAACTCAACCTGGCCACGGCCAAGGAAGTTGGTAAAAAAGCAGCGGAAGCGGCGCTTGGCAAAGGGATTAAACAGGTTGTCTTTGACCGTGGAGGCCGGGCCTATAGCGGGCGGATTAAGGCAATCGCGGAAACGGCGCGAGAAATGGGAATTAAATTATGAATTCGCAATTAAAAGATCCGGTAGTTGACGACGTCTTGATCGCCGAGGAAGAGGAGTTTTCCGCCGAAGTAGATGAATACGTCGTGCGTATTAAAAGATGTTCCAAAGTTGTAAAAGGCGGGCGACGAATGAGTTTTACCGCAGTCGTTGTTGTCGGTGATCATCATGGAAGGGTGGGGTATGGTTTGGGGAAAGCAAATGAAGTTGCGGATGCTATTAGAAAAGGCGGCGATCTTGCGCGGAAATCCATGTTTTCTGTTAAATTGAACAATAAAACCATACCGCATGAGACAATCGGAAAATTTTCGGCTTCAGTCGTTCTTCTTAAACCGGCGGTGGAAGGAACCGGCGTGATCGCCGGCGGCGGAGCGCGGGCCGTGCTCAATTTGGCGGGAGTTCACAATATCATTGCCAAGTCACTTGGAAGCAATGACAAGTGGAATGTTGTCCAAGCCACCGTGGTTGCGCTGAAGAGCCTGAGGACGAACGCAGAATCGGAACGCATGCGACAGCAGCAGCGCTCCTAAAAACGGATTGCGTTCGAGTTGATATTTTTGGAGAAAAAATGGCAAGTCTAACTTTACAGTCGTTATCAAATGTTGTTGGCGCGCGGCGCCCCAAAATGCGGGTCGGTTGCGGAATGAGTTCCGGGAAAGGAAAAACTTGCGGACGCGGTCATAAGGGACAATATGCCCGTTCGGGACATAAACATAAACCCGCTTTTGAAGGCGGTCAGATGCGGCTTATCAGGCGCATTCCCAAAAGAGGATTTGTTAATGCGTATGGGCGGCGTTATGCGATTGTAAATCTTTCCAGTTTGGAAGGATTTGCAGACGGTGCTGAAATAAACCCGGATGTTCTTCGTGCGCAGGGGATTCTCAAAGGCAAAGCTGACGTCAAGATTCTTGGGGTAATCCAACTGAAGCACAAGCTTGTGGTTAAAGCCCATGCTTTTAGCCGGGCTGCGCGGCGGAAAATTGAAGAGACCGGCGGGAAATGCGTTCTACTTGACTGATATTCTCTATGTTATCCGCGTTTATCAATTCGTTTAAAGTTGAAGAACTGCGCAAACGTATCTTGTTTACATTTGGCATTGTTTTTCTTTGTCGCCTTGTCAGCGTCGTGCCGACGCCCGGTGTGGATGCCACCGAGCTGCAAAATCTTATTCAGCATATTTCCAGCCAGGTGGGCGGCGGTCTTCTCGGCCTCGTGGACTTGTTCAGCGGCGGAGCCATGAGCAATTGCGCTATCGGCGCATTGGGTATTATGCCGTATATAAGCGCGTCTATTATTCTCCAATTGCTCACGGCGGTTGTGCCTTCTCTTGAACGTCTGGCGCGCGAGGGCGACGTGGGACGCCAGAAAATAACGCAATATACGCGTTATTTGACGGTTTTAATTTGTCTTATTCAGGGTTATTTCATGGCCGTCGCTCTTCAGAATCCGTCCGCCCTGTTCGGGCGGAATGTCGGCTCAATCGTCAACATGGATTCGGTTTTCGGGTTTCAACTTTTAACCGTGCTTACCATGACAACCGGTACGGTTGTTCTCATGTGGTTGGGCGAGCAGATAACCCAAAGCGGGATCGGCAATGGAATATCCCTCATTATCACAATTAATATTATCAGCCGATTGCCCGGCGCAGTTCAGGCGACGTTTCGCATGTTTAAGCCGGTTGGGGGCGGTGAAGCGCAATTCACCGTGTTTCACCTTGTCGGTCTGTTGATTATGATGTTTCTCGTAGTTGCCGGCACAATCGCCGTAACCCAGGCGCAACGAAAAATTCCGATTCAGTACGCCAAGCGCGTTGTCGGGCGCAAAGTATATGGCGGCCAGAGCACTTATATGCCTTTGCGGGTGAATTACTCCGGCGTTATGCCCATTATATTTGCTTCGGCCATTCTAATGTTCCCGCAAAAAATATTAGAAATGATGCCGGGCGAGTTTTTTAAACACCTTGCGGTCGCCTTTCAAATGGAAAAAACATTATACCTTGTTTTGTATGGTTTAATGATCCTGTTCTTTTCGTATTTTTGGGTTGCAACGGTATTTAATCCGGTGCAGATCGCCGACGATTTGAAAAAAGCGGGTGGCTATGTTCCCGGCATTCGTCCCGGCACGCCCACCGCTGATTTTCTGGACCGGACCATGACGAGGATTACCCTTGCCGGTGCAGTATTTCTGACCATCATTGCGGTCATCCCGACTATTATGGCGCGGCAGTTTAATATTCCGTGGATCGTGTCATCCTTTTTCGGGGGAACAAGTCTTCTGATTATCGTGGGTGTTATGTTAGATACCATGCGTCAGGTTGAGTCTCATCTGATTATGAGACATTATGATGGTTTTTTGAAAAAAGGCAGATTACGCGGAAGAAGCTGATGGGTATTCAGGCAATTATTCTTTTGGGAGCGCCGGGCGCTGGTAAGGGCACTATCGCCGATGGTGTTCGTCAGGCTACAGATTATATCCATGTTTCCACTGGCAATATGCTGCGCGAGGCGATTAAACAAGGCGCTCCGGTCGGCAAGCAGGCTGAACAGTATATGGCGAAAGGCAATCTTGTTCCGGATAAACTGATTATTGAGATTGTCATGCAAAGAATTGATTGCGGTGAAAAAGACGCAAAATATATGTTTGACGGTTTCCCGCGGACTTTGGCTCAGGCGCGCCTGCTTGATGCGGAGTTTAAAAACCGCAATGCGGTTTTGACCAAGGTTTTTTTGCTGGATGTGCCAAAGGATTTGACATTACAGCGGTTGACCGGGCGGCGCATTTGCCGCAATTGCGGAACGAATTTTCACGTTCATAATATCCCGCCGAAAAAGAACGGCATTTGTGATAACTGTGGCGGCCCATTGGAGCAACGACCGGATGATATGGAAGCGACGATCCTTAATCGGCTGGAGGTTTTTCACCAGCAGACGGCGGCGTTGATTGCCTATTACACAAGCCGCGGCATTTTAGTCCGAATTGATTCGTCGCGTCCGCGCGAACAGACTGTTTCCGATGTTATGAATCTGTTGAATTTGAAATATGTTAAAACGGTATGAAAGGCTGATTTGAAGGCATGGAGCTGGTTAAAAATTCTGCCGAGCTGGAACGAATGCGCGTCGCTGGCAAAATTACGGCTAAGGTATGCGAGCAGGTTGCCAAGAATATATGCCCGGGGATGACAACGGCGGAAATAGACCGGTTTGCGGCAGCATTGATCAAGGGCTATGGAGCCAAAAGCGCTTTTCTTGGATATCGGGGGTATCCGGGATCAATTTGTGTTTCAGTCAATGAGGAAGTTGTGCATGGCGTTCCGGGGCCGCGGCGGATTCAGATTGGTGACATTGTTAGTATTGATATTGGCGTCGTAATTGATTCGTTCCATGGTGATATGGCTAAGACGATTATGATAGGCGTTGTTGATTCCAAAACCGTAAGTTTGGTTAATACCGCTGAAAAGGCACTTTGTGCGGGAATTGAAAAGGCGGTTACCGGCAACAGATTGTCGGATATTTCCCATGCCATAGAAATGTGCGCAGGCCAGAATGGATTTTCCGTTGTCCGTCAGTTCGTGGGACATGGCATTGGTCAAAATATGCACGAAGATCCGCAAATCCCTAATTTCGGTCCGCCGGGAAAGGGGCCTGTCCTTAAAGAGGCTATGACCCTGGCAATTGAACCAATGCTTAATATGGGCGTGTCCGAGGTGGAAGTTTTGAGCGATGGCTGGACAGCTGTGACGTGCGATCGGAAACTGTCGGCGCACTTTGAACATACGGTGGTTGTAGGCCGGGGGATGGCGGAGATCTTGACGACTGTTTAAGAAACAAATCATTTCTTAATCACGCTTTAAAGCGTGATAAGATTTTTATTGACACTGAGAATAAATAAATGTTAATTACATTGTTTTATCACAAGCCACGAGCCTTTAAATATTTACTCGCTGGATTATGAAAGTAAGAAGTTCAGTCAAAAGAATTTGCGAAAGATGCAAAATCGTAAAACGTCGCGGTGTTGTTCATGTCGTGTGCAATAATCCACGGCACAGGCAGCGTCAAGGGTAGGAGTGGGCTATGCCAAAATTGATGGGTATTGATATTCCGGGTAAAAAAAGAATTGAGTATTCGTTGACGTACATTTATGGCATTGGTTTGTCAAGGGCGCAGTTAATTGTTAAGCAAGCCAATGTGGATCCAAATAAACGGGCGGATGATCTTACCGGCGAGGATATAACAAGAATCACGAATATTTTACAGAAGGGCTATGTGCTTGAAGGCGATCTGCGGCGTGAAGTGTCCCAAAATATCAGGCGCTTGATGAGTATCGGTTGTTACCGCGGATTGCGCCATCGCAAGGGGCTCCCGGTCCGCGGGCAGAGAACCCATACAAATGCGCGCACGCGCAAGGGACCGAGAAAAACGGTGGGCGTTGTTCGCGGCGATGCAAGAGCGGTCGTGAAAACAGATGCCAAGACCTGAAACAAATCACGCTTCGGGCGTGATAAATCTGCTTAAGAAAGCGAACAAGATACAAATGACGGATAAAAATAATAAAGCTGAGGCGGATAGCAAGCCGGAAAAGGAAAAGAAAGTTAAACCGGAGGGGGAAAATAAAGCCAAAGGTCATCAGCACGCTGACGGGGAAAATAAGGCGGCCCCGGCTTCGGCTGAGCCTGCCGTTGCGGCCAAACCGGTGAAGGCGAAAGCATTGCGCAATGTTCCGGCCGGAATTGTGCATATCAATGCAACCTTTAACAATACGCAAGTCACAATAACAGATTTAAAAGGCGGAGTATTGGCTTGGAGCAGCGCCGGTAGAATGGGATTTAAAGGCACGCGTAAAAGCACTGCTTACGCGGCAACAGTTGTGGCGCAAGAAACTGCTCGGCTTGTTTCGCCGTATCGCATGCAGGAAGTTGAAGTCCGTGTTCAGGGACCCGGGTCGGGGCGCGAATCCGCCATCCGGGCGCTTCAGGCGGCCGGAATGATTATTACGGTTATTAAAGATGTTACGCCTATGCCGCATAACGGCTGCAGGGCACGAAAAAGACGCAGAGTCTGATGCGATAAATTTGTTTTAACGTGGTTGTGTAATTTGCCGAATTGAAAGGATAATAGCGCGTGGGAAGATACGTAGGTCCAGCTTGTCGTATCTGCCGGAGAGAAAGGATGAAACTTTTCCTCAAAGGCGAGCGATGTAATATGGCGAAATGTCCGATTGAAACCGGACGGAATGCGCCGGGAATGCATGGCGAAAAAAGAACCAAATTATCGGATTATGGACGGCAATTCCGCGAAAAACAGCGCCTGCGCCGTTTTTATGGTTTGCAGGACAATCAATTCAGAGTTTTCTTCCAGAGAGCCGCCCGCCGCCGCGGCATAACCGGTGAAACATTACTGCAGATGCTTGAAATGCGTCTTGATAATCTCGTTTATCGCATAGGTTTTGTTCGTTCGCGGCGCGCGGCGCGGCAATTTGTGCTTCATGGACATGTGCAGGTTAATGGGAAAAGGGCGAATGTCCCCTCAATGGTTTTAAAGCCGGGCGACCATATTGATGTGAAGAACAGGAAGGGAAGCCGTGAATTGGCTAAAAAATCATTAGATTCTCTGGAAGGAAAAACAATTTCTCCATGGCTTTTGCTCGATAGCGGCAATTTCCGTGCTGAAATATTGCATCTTCCGTCCAGGGATGAAATCGCTCCTCTCGTGGACGAACAATTAGTGGTTGAATTGTGCTCCAAGAGGTGACGAGGGTATTATCTTTCAATGATAATCCCGTTTTCATGAAGGCATAATGGTGTCGTAATTTAATTGCGGGTGTTCAATTAGAATGTGGAAGGATTAACCTAATGACAGTAAAAGTTGGACGATTTGAAATGCCGAAAATGGTTGTCAAGGATGAACAATCCGCGACCTGCACATACGCGAAGTTCATAGCTGAACCTTTTGAATCAGGATATGGATATACCATCGGTAATTCTCTGCGCCGTGTTCTGCTTTCTTCGCTTGAGGGTGCGGCTGTTTCAGCAGTCAAAATAGAAGGCATATTCCATGAATTTTGCGCAATCCCCGGAGTTGTTGAAGATGTGACCGATATAATTTTGAATCTTAAAAAGGTTCTTTTTAAAATGTATACGCGTGAGCCGCGCCGGGTATCAATTAAAATGCGCGGGCCGGGAGAAATAACAGCGGCAAATATTCAGACCGATCAATCGGTGGAAATTCTTAACCCCGCCTATTATATTGCCACCCTGGCCGAAGACGGCAAGTTTGAGGCCGAGATGGAGGTGTCCCTTGGGCGCGGGTTCAAGGCCGCAGAATGGAAAGCGGATAAGGAGCAGGAAATCGGAATTATTCCCGTTGATTGTATCTTTTCTCCCGTGCAAAGGGTGAACTTTTCGGTTGAAAACACGCGCGTAGGGCGGCGTACGGATTATGAAAAAATGATAATGGAAATATGGACCGATGACCGAATTACCCCGGATAATGCCCTTGTTCAGGCGGCAAGCATCTTGCGCCACCATCTGGATGTCTTTGTAAATTATGATGAGGATTTGCTTGAGTTTGAACAGAGGGAAAGAATTATTGACCGTGATCATGAAGAAATGCGCAAAAAATTAAACATGAGCGTTAATGAAATAGAATTAAGCGTCCGGGCCGCAAATTGCCTGAATAACGCGAACATCCTCACGGTTGGCGAACTTATTCAAAAGACAGAGCCGGAAATGCTGAAATACAGAAATTTCGGGAGAAAATCATTGCAGGAAATTGTTGACAAATTGCGGGAATTAGGGCTCTCTTTAAATATGAAGGTTGATCCCGAATTGTTGGCGCCAGCTCAAAGCGCCGAGCGCAAAAAATAAATAGTGCCTGAAACTCGGCGGGGTTTTAATGAGACACAGAGTTCAATCAAAACAGTTTGGCAGAAAATCTGCTCATCGGGCGGCTTTGATGGCGAGCCTGGTTTGTGCGCTTGTTAATGAGCGCAGGATCATGACGACCCTCCAAAAAGCCCGCGCGACGCGACGTCTGGCCGAAAAAATGATGACTTTGGCAAAAAACGGAACATTGATCGCGCGCCGCCGTGCAATTCAATTTCTTGGTGATAAACGGGCCGTTAAAATTCTTTTTGCCGATCTCGCCCCTAATTTCAAGGATCGTAACGGCGGATATTGCCGGATTATAAAGACCGGTTCGCGACGGAGCGATTCATCCCGTATGGCCATTGTAGAATGGGTGGGGCTCTTCCAAGTGGACCGGAAGAAAAAAGCAAAGGCTGAAGAAGAAAAGAAAAAATAATAATTGCCATGCCTAAGTTTAATTACACGGCATCTGATTCGGCGGGCAAAGAAAAAATCGGAATAATCGAAGCTGTTAACCGTCCGGCCGCCCTTCTCAGGCTTAAAGAAATCGGGCTTTCACCATCATCGGTCACAGAAGTTTCTGCAAAAACGGCAAAGCCGGCGGTTGCCGCCGCGGGTAAGGCAACCCAACCTTCCGTCGTCATTTCCTCAAAAAAAATCACATTGCCGCGTTGGCTTTCTGGCAGAATCAATCGGAAACAGTTGATGATATTTACGCGTCAGCTGGCAACCATGAATGATGCCGGTGTGCCTTTGCTGCGCGCTCTGCAAATTATCCAGAAACAGGAAACCAGCACGGTGCTTAAGCGCGTGACCGGTGAACTGTGCGAGGCGGTTGAGGGTGGCAGCACCTTTGCCGAAGCGCTCGGCCAGCATCCGAAGATATTTGACAAGTTGTATGTCAATATGGCCAAAGCCGGCGAAATAGGCGGCGTTTTGCAACTTACCTTGAATCGGTTGGCGGAATTTATTGAAAAAGCCGAGGCAATTAAGGCCAAGGTCAAGGGGGCAATGATATACCCGATTGTGGTCCTGGTCATGGCTCTTGGCATTATGGGTTTTTTGCTTGTTGCAATTGTCCCGAAATTTGGCGAAATATTCAAAGATCTTCTCGGCGGTCAGGAGTTGCCAGCGCTTACCGCATTTGTGGTTAAAGCCAGCAACATGATGATTAATCGGGCGCCGGTAGTTGTCGGAGTTGTGGTGGGGGTTATTGTTCTTATCAATTTGGCGGCCCGTACCAAGATGGGAAAATATTGGCTTGACGTCATTAAGCTTAAAATCCCGATTTTCGGATCATTGAATCTGCGGGTGGGCATATCGCGTTTTTCCAGAACATTGGGGACTTTGTCTAACTCGGGTGTGCAGATTTTGCAGGCCTTGATAATTGTCCGCGACACCGCCGGCAATGAAGTCATTGCCCGGGCCATCCAGTCTGTTCATGATAGCATCAAGGAGGGAGAATCGGTTGCCGGACCTCTCGAGGCTTCAGGCATTTTCCCGACAATGGTCGTAAGCATGGTTGCGGTCGGCGAGGAAACCGGGCGTCTGCCGGAAATGCTTGTTAAAATTGCCGACATCTATGATAACGAAGTTGACTCGGCCGTTGACGGCATGACGTCAATCATTGAGCCCATCCTGATCATTTTCTTGGCCGTTATTGTCGGGACAATCGTAATTGCCATGTTCATGCCCCTCATTGGCATTATTCAGAATCTGGGCAAGACTTAAGATGCTCTGTCCATGTAGATGTGTCAAATCAGGTGGATAGGGATGTTTTCATGTTCTTAATTGAGGCTTTTAAATATGTCGTCGCGTAAATTGACGGCATCTTTTTTCCTGCGTCCGAATGTGATCAAAATCAGCCGGGATCTTTTGGGGAAATACCTTTTCACCAGAATCGGCAACAATACTGTAACCGGCGGCATGATTGTTGAGACGGAAGCCTATTCCGCCCCGCATGACAGGGCATCACATGCCTATGGCAATAAATACACCAAGCGCACGGAAGTGATGTACCGGCGCGGCCCTCTCGCTTATGTGTATTTGTGTTATGGACTTCACTGGTTGTTTAATATAATAACAAATATTGAAGGAATACCGCACGCCGTCCTGATCCGCGCTATCCAGCCGGTGCAAGGAATTGACTTGATGCTTGAACGGCGTGGTAAAAAATATGACTACCGGATCACATCCGGTCCGGGCGCGGTTGCGCAGGCTTTGGGGATCAGCGGTCGGCATTCCGGGGCAAGTCTTATTGGCCGTGAGATATGGCTTGAAAAAGGCATTAAGGTTTCTCCGGCCATGATTTGCGCTTTGCCCCGGATCGGTGTTTCTTACGCCGGGAAAGACGCTCATTTGCCTTGGAGGTTTTATATTCGCGGGAACGTATTTGTCAGCCGAGTTTAATTAAATGAATATTCAGGGTTGAGGTGAAGAGGCGTAGGTTAGATTTTTTTTGTCTTCCAGTCCCATAAGGCAATGGAAACTGCCGCCGCGGCATTCAGCGAATCAAGCCCATTCTCTAGCGGAATTGACACTGAAATACTTTTTTCTTTAACTCTGGCGGGAAGCCCTGTCCCCTCCATGCCGGCAATTAAACCGAAAGTTTGCGGCCATACAATGCCGGCCAAATGCTGTCCGCACATATCCAGCGAATAAAAATAGATTTTCACGGACAGGGAGCCGATGTCAGCCAATGCCGGTCCGTATTCCAGACGAATTCGCAAGATTGAACCGGCTGAAGCGCGGATAGCCCGCGGCAGAAAAGGACAGGCGGCCTCGCTCAGTAAAACGATGCGGCTGACACCCAGCCCGACAGCGGAGCGGATGACCGCCCCAATGTTTTCCGGGTCGCCGAAAGGGACAAAAAGCGTACAACCAATCGGCCATGGTTCATTCGCGCTAAACCGCCGAATTTCGGGGAGGCGAAGCTCAAGCAAAGGTCCGGCCGTTCCGATAAGATTGATTTCGTTGAAACGTTCTTTTGAGAAAGTAATCTGTTTCACGCCGGAAAGAGCAGGGGGAATGCACGGCATATCAGGCGCGCGAATCCAGGTAATAACGCGTTCTTTATTGTCTCTTAAAACTTCTTTAATAACTTTTTCGCCGCCTGCTAAAAAAATACCGTTTTGTTTTATGCCTTTTGATGTCTGCAGGCTGAATGTTTTTTTAAAAATTGCATTGGCCCGGCTTGAAATGACCGGATATTCCTCGCTTTTAAAATTCATATAATCACCATTTTATCGGTTCTGGAAGGCCGACGTCTGTTTTACAGCCTCCAATTCTTGGAGTCGCAGACATTTGTGAATATCAGCGGGGGCGGCGGTTTGCCGCAAACGAATCAGAAAGTTTTTTTGCCGGCACATCAGGCATAAACGCGCAAGCACGTGCAGGTGAAGACGATCATTCTGGCAGCAGATCAGAAAAAATATATCGGTCTCTTTTCCGTCAGAAGCTCCGAAGGGTATCGCCCTGATCGTTCTTCCGAAAGCAATAAAAGAATCTTCAAACATATAAGAATCCTGATGGCGCGGATGAAGCAAGGCAAAGCCATCGGCCAATGCCGTTGAGCATAAACTTTCCCTGAGCTCCAGGCTCTGCAAAAGCCCCTTTGCGTTCAGGAGCAGTCCGCTCTTGTCGGCCAGCGCCACCATATCGCGTAACAGCGATGGTTTTGTCCGGGAAGCCATGTCTGTCTTAATCGCTGATAATTTTGTCAAATCGGAAATGATGGTTCGGCAATCAGCTGTGATATCCGCTTTGGCTGATGTCGTTTTATGATAGTCAGTCAGTTTTTTATCGCTTAAGCCGAGAATGCGCCGCGACGCCCATGCGTCCATGTCTATTTTGCGAAAAACAATCCGCTTGCCATTTTGATCAAACGGAATTTCTTTCTGCCGGACCAGTTGTTCAATATCGGTCGGCGGCAAATGCAAATATTCAGCGGCTTCGTTAAGCGAAAAAGTGCGATGCGGCACTTGTTACTCCGTAAGCGTTCAAGCCGTGAAAGGTTGCCTAATTTATTTGTTACCGCCTACGGAAACCGGAGCGGCGGGTTTACGTGGAATGGTTGGGATTTCCGGGGCGATTGAATGAAACTTCTTTTTTAATTTTGCCAGCTCTTCATCTTCCGCCAATAAAGCATCAATTTTTTTCTGCAGATCGCGCATCTTGGTCTGTAAATCTTTTATTTCCGGATTTTCCTCATACAGCTTGTTCATCCGCGTAATGATCTTCCGGTTCATTTCTTCATATTCAGACCTGGCCTGCATGCTTTGCCTGACCAGCGCCGGATCAATCGCCGAAGGCTGGAATATGTTTTTGGCCGGCGCCATGTGTTCATTTGCCGCCACCGGAACGGCCGGCTTGTCTCCCGCCTTCTCGGAAACCGCTACGGCGGGCGAAGGAAGGTCGGCGGAACAACCCGCGATAAAACAACACATCAGAAGAAGCGCAAACAAACCTGTTCTCATTTGAATCTTCATCACAAACCCTCCATGTTTTATTTTATAAAAGATTAGCTGTAACTGTTCCGGGCCATCCAACTGTTCACTTAATGATGGATAAATTACATTCAACCGAAACAAACCGCAAGTAAAAAAGAAGTTTTATTGCCTTTTGGAGGAAATGCTTCCTGCCCCCATCAACGGCAGGAAATTGGCGGCCAGCGAGGGGTTGAGATCAAAGAGCATGAATCCGCCCGCTTGGCGTTCGCGCAACACCCGCAACTGCCCGATGAAAATTTCGCTTTCCAGATCGCCGTCGGTCAAAGTCGCGCCGATACCGGGATAAATTCGTTTGTTGCCGTTTTGAAGCGTGAGTTGGCGGTCTAAAATTTCGCGGAAGGAGGAGACGGTCGGCAGATAATCCATCGGGCAGACGAAATCCACCGTGCCTTCCTTCAGCCACAATCCCCAGTCCTGGCCGATGCTCTCAATGCATTCCGGGTATTTCGGATAAACAGCCGCCGAAAGTTTCGCGGACGGCTTTATTTTTTTCATTTCCCGGCGGACAGTTCTGGCAAAATTCGTGATTTGTGCAGCGCGCCAAGTTTTATAACCTGGTTTTTGCCTGCCTGAAATGATGTCCGTCGGCCATTTGGCAATTGTTTGCCCGGACGATTTTTCAAATCGTTCCCGGCACCCCGCGCAGTAGCAGGAATCGCCAGCCGGGTAACGGATGTAGTCAAGATGAATGCCGTCAACGTCATAACGGCTTAAAACCTCAATGATCGTATTCAGTTCAAGCGCGATATTGGCTGGATCGGAAGGGCACAGCCAGTTTTGCGTTTCATTACGGTTATTTTTCTGCAACCGCCCCTGTTTGCGCGCGCTTTCCTTGAATTCATTGGATGCCATGGATATATTCCAGCACACTTTCCAGACATGTATTTCAAGGTTCTCGGACCGGGCGGCCTTGACACATTGCGCCATCTGGTCGCCGAACGGCTTTGACTTGTCTATCTGGCTGACATATTTGCTCGGAAAATGAGCCGCGCCTGCCCAAAGCATGTTCGGGAATACGGCCGTAATGCCTGAGTCGGCCAGGAGTTTGCAGGTTTTGTTCCAATCGCCGGGATACAAACCCATCCCGGAATGGTTCCACACGCCGCGGAATTCATTTTCCTTTACGCCTTGATTGCGCGCGCCGTTAATCGCAGCGCTTTTTCTGAGTTTGCCGTCGCCGACAACAACCGCGATATAATCGCCTTTTTCCCATGCCGCCGCCAGCCCGCCTGCAACGCTATGCGTAGCATTGCGGGCAGGGGATGCCGCGCCGGACAGGTTGCCATTGCCTTCAATTTGCCGGATGACATTTTGCGCCGCTTCTTTCCAAACTCCCTTCACATAATGACCGAGGATCGCCAACATCATCCGCTTTTTATTTTCGCTGTCTCCGCCCATAAGGAGATGAGTCATCCAGGCGCCTTTTTCGGATTGAACCCAGGCCGGGTCAGAAAGCGTTTTGCCGGAGGCATCCTGCCAATAGGCGATGATCCTGCTCTTATCGGATGCGGGGAAGACAGTGTAAATATTTCCGGACTCTTGGATAATTTTTTGCGGCATTCCTGCCGGCGCTGAATCATTGAACCGAAAACCGCTCCACTGTCCGGGTTCGGATGCCGCCTGGTATTTACCGAGCCGCATTCCGAGCAATTCAGCCAGGCGCGGGTTATTGCCGTAAAAAACTATGATTTTACCTCCGCCCGTCAATAAAGCTTCAAGTTGCCAGAGCTGTTTTTCACTCAAATTAGGATTATAAGGAAGAATTATGATTTTTGCCGAGCGTGCTTTGCCGGATGCAAATTCTTTATCGTTCAGCACGGAATGCGCTACGCCCAGTTCCTCCAGCCATTTGTCCACCCGGCCGGTTGTTTTGTCGGCGGCTTTGCGCTCCGCATCATTAGGCGCCGAGGATGCGCCGTTTATCAGGACGATCGGCTCAAATCCGGCCCGTGAATTCGTTCCCATCAGCAGGCAAACAAATATTACCGTGAAAAAAAAACTTTTGGACATGTTTTATGACGCCTGAATTTACAACAACTCCGCGGCGGCGGCGGCCAGGGTGCTGCGTTCGCTCTTGGTAAGCGTGACGTGACCATGAAGGAGCAGGGGTTTCAAGCGTTCCACGGCGTAGGAGAGACCGTTGCTGTTTGAATCCAGGTACGGATTGTCAATCTGCGATGGGTCGCCGGTCAGGACCATTTTTGTGCCTTCGCCCGAGCGGCTGATGATGGTCTTGATTTCATGCGGGGTAAGGTTTTGGGCCTCATCAATAATTACATACTGTTTTGGGATTGACCGTCCGCGGATATAAGTCAACGCCTCCAGTTCAACCACATGCTCGCGTTGAAGTTTTTCAATCTTTTCGCGGACCGATTGGCGCGGGTTGGTGTTATCGCGCATGAGGTAGGCGAGATTGTCAAAGATCGGCTGCATCCAGTTCAGCAGTTTGGTTTCCTTGTCGCCCGGCAGGTAGCCGATATCATTGCCAAGCGGCATGATCGGGCGCGATACCAGCATTTTATCGTATTTTTTTTGTTTTATGGTCTGCTCCAGGCCGGCGGCCAGGGCGAGCAAAGTCTTGCCGGTGCCGGCTGAGCCGACGAGCGTGACCAGGGGAACTTTTTCGTCCATAAGAAGTTCAAGTGCCATTTTTTGTTCAACACTGCGCGGCTTGATATTCCAGGCGCCTTCCGACTGGGGCGAAAGTTTTATCAAGACCCCGTCTTTTGAGAAGCGGCCGATATTAACCGACTTCCCGGCAAGGCCGGCCTTTTCTTCATTTTCCGGAATCAGCGCCACGAATTCATTCGGCATAATGCCGTCAATTTTCATTTTGAGTGTTCCGGTCTGCTGGAATTCTTCAATTTTCTGGGGCGCAACGGGCAGGAGCCGGTAACCGGTATAGAGCTCATCAAAGTTGACCTTTTGTTTTTCAAAATCCATGGTCTGGATGCCGAGCGCATCCGATTTGAGGCGCGCATTGATGTCCTTGGAGACGAAGATCACCCGCTCGCCGCTTTTTTGCAGATGATAGGCGACGCGGATGATTTTATTGTCGGGGATATCCTGGTCCAGCCCGCTGTCTTTGCCAGTTTTATCCATTGGCTTGTCGGTGATGATCTTAAGCATGCCGCCGTTATCCATCGGCACACCTTCGCCGAGCCGTCCGCGCTTGCGCAGGCGGTCCAGTCGCCGGATTACCTGCCGCGCGTTTCTTCCTAACTCGTCGCTGTGGGATTTGAATTTATCCAGCTCTTCAATGACCGCCATGGGGATGACGACGGTGTTATCGGCAAACGCCTCAATGCAGTTGGAGTTGTGCAGAAGAACGTTGGTATCCAGCACGAATGTTTTTTTCATATTTGCTCCTCAGAAAATTTAAGTTTCTTTCGTAACGAAGCTTGGCATCGCCAAGCGGAAAACTCCTATTCAATAAAAAGCGCCTTGCTCGGGAAATTGGGGTCCGAGGTGGCATTCACGCCGAGCTTTTTAAGTCCGGCTTCATCGCCCGGGGTGGGGATATGAGTCATATGCACATCGTTCCCGCGCAGGTTTGGGAGTTGTTCCATCGCCAGTTGGGCGGCCGGGTTGTTGGTGGCGCTGATGCTCAGCGCTATAAGAGTCTCGTCAAGATTAAGACTTAGCCGTTTGCCGCCCAATAACCGGCCTTTTAGAGTGCTGATGGAATCAATAATATTCGGCGCCAGCAAGTGCAATTTATCGGGAACACCGGATAATTGCTTGATGGCGTTTAAAACCATGCTGGAAACAGCATGCAGGATGGGGGAATTTTTGCCGGTCACAATGGCGCCGTCGGAAAGCTCAATCGCGGCGCCGCAACAGATGCCTTCATTGCCCAGATTACGCTTTTCGGCTTCTTGCGCCGCCATTCGCGCCGGCGCTACAACCAGCCGCGCCTCCGGCCGGACATTAAGTTCTTCAAGGAGCAACGCCACGCGGTCCACGGCCGCCTGTTCAATTAATCCCATGACATATTCACACCGGCAGCGGAAATAACGCCGAATAACTTCCTGGATCGCGGCTTCGCGGACGACGGCATCATCGGTAATTGCCAGCCCGGCGCGGTTTACTCCCATGTCCGTTGGCGACCGGTACGCCGATCCGGTAGAAGAAATTTTGCGCAAAATGCGCTCAACGACCGAGAAGGCTTCCACGTCACGATTATAATTGACCGTGGTTTTGCCATAAGCCTCAAGATGAAACGGGTCCACCTGGTTGAAGTCGCCGATATCGGCCGTGGCGGCTTCATAGGCGATATTGACCGGATGCTTAAGCGGCAGGTTCCATATTGGGAAAGTTTCAAACTTGGCGTAACCGGCCGGCATACCCCGTTTATGTTCGTGATAAAGCTGCGAGAGGCAGGTTGCCAGCTTGCCGCTGCCAGGCCCCGGGGCGGTAACCACAACCACCGGCTTATTGGTTTCTATGTATGAATTTGAGCCGAAGCCCTGGTCGCTTACGATCGTGTCCACGGCGGTGGGATAGCCTTCAATTGCCCGATGGGTATAGACCTTTACCGCCCGCCGCTCCAGCCGGTTAATGAAAGTACGCACCGATGGCTGGTTGTTGAATCGCGTAATGACCACGGCGCAAACCGCAAGTCCCCAGTCCTTGAGATCATCCATCAATTTAAGCGCATCGGCGTCGTAAGTGATTCCGAAATCGCCCCGCAATTTGCGGCGTTCAATGTCACCGGCGTAAATGCAAAGAATGATGTCCGTGCGTTCGCGTATGCGCTGGAGCAGTTTGATTTTGACGTTCGGGTCGTAACCGGGCAGAACCCGGGCGGCATGATAATCAAAGATCAGTTTGCCGCCGAATTCAAGGTAGAGCTTGCTGCCGAAACGCCCGGCGCGGGATAAGATTTCCTCCGCCTGCTCGGCCAGATACTTTTCATTGTCAAAACCGACGTTTTTTCTTGGTTGCATGAAGTCAATAGCCTGCTATTGTTTTACTTTTCGCAAATTATTGGCGGATTGTCAATCCGGATATTTCACGTGTTGCATGTGAAATATCCGCCTGAAAGGCTTCGACGCGTTCGCTACTGCGAACTTGCTCAGGATTATCCTTTCAGCGCGGCGAAGGATTAATCTTGAGCAAGGCGTAATATACGCCGCGCCGAAACTTCGGCTAACCGTCAACTGACGGATAGCCGAAGCACATATTTCATAAGCGGTTGTCCGCTTATGAAATATGTGGGTCAATCCGCTTTACAAAGAGGAAAAATCAAACGGAGATATGGCATGAAATTGAATAGCAGGAAGTTTATTGCACAAGAGATAGCTGAGCTTAAACGCGCGGTTGGGAAAAGCACGGCCATCAACGCTTTGAGCGGCGGCGTGGACAGTTCGGTCTGCACGGTGTTGGGTCATCGCGCGCTCGGCCGGCGTTTGAAAACCTATATGATTGACAACGCCCTTATGCGCGAAGGCGAGCCCAGGCGCGTGGTTTCAATCTTCCGTAAAATGGGCATACCGGTTGAATTGGTCAATGCGCGCTCTGATTTTCTCGGCGCGCTGAAGGGCATTACCGATCCGGAAAAAAAACGGCAGGCGATTACCGATACTTTTTACAAAAAAGTATTCGGAGAGCTTGTGCGTAAAACCGGCGCCAAGTTTTTGATTCACGGGACAATCCTGACCGACATTGAAGAAACTGTCGCCGGAATCAAGCGCCAGCATAATATTCTTTCCCAGATCGGCATTGATCCGCAGAAAGAATACGGTTACCAGGTTTTGGAGCCGTTGAAAACCCTGCGCAAGGATGGTGTGCGCGCCGTGGCCGCCGCGTTGGGGCTCCCCGCCGAAATCACAAAGCGCATTCCTTTCCCCGGGCCGGCTTTGGCCACGCGGATTGTGGGCGTAGTTACCGAGGAAAAATTACATATTGTCCGCACCGCAACGTCAATTGTTGAAGAAGAACTGCGCGGGATCAAGGCGTTTCAATACCTGGCGGTTCTGCTCAACGATTATGCCACGGGAATCCGCAATAATAAGCGCGAGTTTGGCCGGATTATCGTGGTGCGCTGCATCAACAGCGTTGACGCGCGCGAGGCGACCGCAACCCGCCTGCCGTGGGGCAAACTGGAGCGCATCTGCAAGCGTATCGTCCAAATCAAGGGCGTGAACCGCTGCCTATACGATCTTACCCCAAAACCGCCGGCGACGGTTGAATATGTGTAAGTTTCAGGATAGGAATTTTCAAAAATTGTAGCCGGGGTCGGCGACCCCGGACCGGCCTCATCGAGGCCGACTACAGTTAAAAGTTGCCGACTTTGGCGCCCTAATTTAAACCTATTTATTCGGGGCAATCTTTTCACGCTCCGCTTTGCGTTCAGATTTCTGCTGCTGAATGTGTTCCCCGGTTTCGGACTTTTGCTTGGCAAAATACTCTTTGAGCTTGGCTTTCTTCTGGTCAAAAGTCAGCGTTGAATCGTTGGCCACCGACTCAAAGTAGGCGATATTTTCACCATGTTGCTTGTCCCGGAAAGACACGTTTTCCGTGTACTGCGATTCAAAGAAGGTGGTCAATTCGGTTTTCTGGGCATCGGTCAGCTTGGTATTCTTTGCCAGCTTTTCTTTCAAGAAGGCCATGTTTTCATCATGCTGTTGCTGGGAAAATACCTTGTTCTCTTGGTGTTGAGATTCCCTGTGCTGAACCACCGCGTCCGTTTTTTCCGTGCCTTTTAATTCCTTGGTGCTTTGGCGGAATTCTTTGTTTTCAAGCTGTTGCTGTTGAATTTGCGCCTGGCGTTCCTTCTTCTGTTGAGCTCGCTGTGATTTAATTGTCGTTCCGGCGTCGTTATCTTCCGCCATCAACGAACATGCTGAAATTGTTATCATGCCTACTAACACGGATATTGTCATTATAGTTTTCATAGTTGTTTCCCTTTTTTCTCAACATCATATTATAACTTATTTTATTTTAAAACGCTTTTTTGCCTGCTTGCCGTAAAACGGCGTGTTTTACCCTCCATTTAGTGAAATTATTCTTCCTGATTTCTTTCTTCTTTATTTTCCTTATTCCCGCGTCTTTTTTCAAGCCAGAATGGGCGGCAACCACGTTCATCCTTGCGCATTTGTTGCTTGGCCTGTTGCAGTTGGCTAAACTGGTCGGGAGTAAGAATTTCTTTAACGGCTAATATGCCTTCAATGCGCTGATCCACCATTTTAGCCATGATGTTTTTTATATCGTCCGCCAGAGGAGCGATGCTTTCGCGGGTTGCGCCGGGTTTATTGAGTTCATCTTTTAGTTTCAGGCGCTTTTCTTTGAGAGACAGCTGCAGTTCCGTCATTTGCTGTTTCTGATTCTGCCGCATGGCCTTCATTTTTTCCTTCTGTTCGGCGTTCAGGTTGAGCTTGTTGGCCGCCACTTCATAGCGGTTTTCGTTATCCGCCGCCGGTTTTACGCCGTTAGCACTATCCTCCGCGAATGTTGGGACAATTAACACAACCGCCAATAGACTCATCCAGCATGATTTTTGCATTGTTTTTTTCATGGTAATTTCTCCTTTCATGATATTTCGACGTATTTCGGCAAACTAAAGTTCCCGCGTTACCCGGATATTTCACGTGAAATATCCGCCTGAAAGGCTTCGACGCGCCCGGTAAAACTGGGCTTGCTCAGGATTCACCTTCCGGCGCGTCGAAGGGCTAATCTTGAGCCCTTCGACAGGCTCAGGGTCCCGAGCGAAGTCGAGGGACAAGGCGTAA
>Ga0247840_10000699_pt1 | contig 68768 bp, 79 predicted proteins | sample LaCruzMarch2015__FD_192404 | JGI IMG/M metagenome (GOLD analysis project Ga0247840, IMG submission 192404) | Freshwater microbial communities from meromictic Lake La Cruz, Castile-La Mancha, Spain - LaCruzMarch2015_17m | ecosystem: Environmental > Aquatic > Freshwater > Lake | place: Spain... | reverse complement strand
TGGTCTGATGCCGTCACTGCTGCCGGATCCCTGATCCGACTGTCATCGGTCGCAGTATCTGTGCTCGCTTGGTGATGAGCGATTAAGGATGGACTGCTTGGTGCTGCGTCCCGGCTCCTGAACGCATTCCATCAGCTTAACCTCACATCGAGCCAGCCAGGCCGAATCTCATCCGTCGATGCTCACCCAGGCACAATCCTTGTTTACTTACTAGTTTGGCACCATCAAGATGTTTGATTGTGTCGATCCGCTAAAAAAAACGCAAATGAGTGGGAATCCCCGAGTCAACCTCGGCAACCATACTTGGCGGGCGGGCTGGTCATCCAGCCAGCACACCACCGCAAGATCCGGATCAGGCTAGCTCTGCATCACAGTCGAGATCACATCATTGGTGTCCAGCAGGATCACGAGCCCCGGGCTGCCTATGTCCAAACACAGAGCCGCCATCTGTGACCCATGCCCTGCTCCGCCAGGTGGCAACCGCTCGGCTTCAGCCGCCTAATGAAGAATCTGCCGGGCCCTCCTCCATGCTGCGGCCGTAGTGCTGGACACGGCTTCGTAAAGCCTCCTTTACCGACTTCATCCAGATTACGAACCACAAATTCAGCCATCAGGCCATACCAGACCAACCTGCTATCGAGATAGCAGCTGCCAGCCGAGGCGGGCACCAGATCGAGGCTGATGTGGTGCACGTACCACCGCCCCACGCCAGCAACTCAGCGTGGGTGTCCAAGGCGCAGGTGCTGTCAGCCATCAGCAGATGGTCAAATCACCAAGAATCTTCCTGGGCAGCATTATGGAGTTCAGGTCCTGGCCCTGCTGCGCACACTGGCCCTGAACCCTTTGCGCTGCAACTGCTTTCGGTCAATCCGTGCTGGCCTGATGGCCGTGGCGCATGACATCTGCCGAATGCTCGGCTGGGTTGGCGCTATCCCGACAGGAACAGGGTGAATTGACTTTCAGTCAGCCCTGGCAGCACCGCTACTCGGTGGAGCGCATGGCAATCCCCACCAGCGACTCGTTCACCCGCTGGGCCTGTCGGCGAATCGCGGGCAGCAGGGGCCGCTGCAGGCTGGCCAGCAGCACGGCCATCGCCACCGCCACCGCCAGCAGCCAGGGGGAGATGCCCACAAGGATGGCCAAGTAGGCAAGGATCAGCAGCCGTTAAGCAACAGCTGATTCAGGGTATCAATCTCGATCCGGATCGCCTCGGGACCCTGCCCGGCCTGATCCAGCAGGTCGCCCACCCGGTAGCTGGAGGCGCAGGCAAAACTCAAGGCCAGGATCTGGCTCTGAATCCGGGCGGTGATCCGCGCCCGGCAGCGGGCGGCGAACCAGTCGACACTCAGACTGTTGAAATACTGCGCCAGGCTCTGCAGCAGCTGCAGGCCCACGGCCGCACCCAGCAACAGCAGAAACAGCACCGGACCAGAGAACCCCTGAAGCCACTCGGCCAATACCGGCACCCGGCTCACGATCGGATTACTCCCCCAGTTGATCGCCTCCGTCTTGCCGAGCGCTTCCACCGCCAGAAAGATCAGGGCCAGGGTGCCGCCCTCGCTGATCGCCTGCAGCAGGCTCGTGTCCAGGCTCACCCCCAGGAAGCGCCACTGCTGCCGGGCCGTGCTGCGGATCAGCACCGCCGTGGGCTCCGTCCCCCGCAGCGGCTGAAGCAGCTGTTCCAGGAGCGCGGTGGTGAAGTTAAAAATCACGCGGGGGTCGGATCAAGAGGTGGAGTGGGAGGGAAGGAGCGGTGCCGCTGAAGTGGAGTATGTGGCGTGCGTGACGGGCAGCAAGCGGGGAGCTCGGGTAGGGGGGCGCGCTCACCACTGATCAACGCGACACAACCCCAGCAACTGCCTCAGCCGAGCCGAAATCACAAGCTGACCCTTCGACAAGAAAATGAGAATCGCATCCACTGGAAGGCCTCACCGAGCCTCATACCAGTGTCAGTCAAGCCAGTCGGCAGGCCCGCCCACCGGCGGCGCCAGGACCTTGAAGTCGCGTTGTCCTCAAAACCGGGGGAAGCCCATGCAGACTCACTCGGGTGGTTGGGACGGCTGCAGCCATGGCGGAAGCGGATGTGCGCTGGCTGCAACGCCTGGACAACTACGGCCGCGCCCTCTGAGCGAGCTTGAGGAGCAGGGGTTGATTCAGGCCTTCGAATTCACCCATGAACTGAGCTGGCAGCTGTTGAAGGATTTCCTGGTGGATCAGGGCGTGAGTGGTATCAGTGGTTCGCGGGATGCTGTGCGGGAGGTCGTGGTGAGGGATCTGCTCAGCCCGGGCAGCGAAGCCGTGTGGATGGCCATGATCCGCAGCCGCAATCTGACCAGCCACACCTACAACCCCTCCCTCGTCCACGAGATCGCTGTCCTGATCGTGGAAACGTATGGGCTGGAGCTGCAGGCGCTGCATGAAGAGATGGCGCAGCGGGCCAGGCAGCGTTGACAGCATCCACAGAACCGATCGAGTCCGGCATCCCTGGCCTTCCGGCGGAGGTCACGACCCAGGTGCTGGAGAGGATCCAGCGCCATCCGGCGGTGCGGAGAGTGATCCTGTATGGATCACGTGCGCTGGGCAGGCATCGCTCCGGTCGGACATCGACCTGTGCCTGGAGGCCCCGACCCTTCGACTAGGCGAGCTGCTGCTGCCCTGGCGGATCGATCTACAGCTCAAGCATCTGATTGATCACGCCACCCGGCTGGAGCATATCGCCAGGGCAGGGGTGGTGCTGTCGGATGATCAAGATGCGTGGCCAGGGCCACGGCCTCAGCTAGCAGGAGGCGATCGGATTCAGCGGCCTACAGCTCTTCTTGGATCAAACCAGGCTGCGGAGATCCAGACCCTGCCATCTCAGAGCGCTGTCATGACGAATCAAGAGATTGACGGGGTGGGGCAGCCGCATTGGCAAGAGTCCTGCCCGAGTTGTTGTTCGGCAGTGATCAGATCGGAACCCAGCGCTGCGCCAAGGCCAGTCAACCTCTTCTCGGCGGAGCAAGCTGCGTTGCACCTGCTTCAACAGCACCGACGCCGATTCAAGCCACCAGAGATCAGGAACGAGCAGCAGAGCAACTCCACGCCGCCCACCACGCTCAATTTGCCCTATCCAAGCCAACCGGAAAGGGCCCATCCGCCACAAGCAGTCTGATCAGTGCCGATGCACCGATCAAGAAGACATCCCGTCTCCGGGAAGGTTCCTCAGCGGTAACGGTCGGCCCGCAGATCGCTGATCAGCTGAGGAAATTGCCTGCCCTTGAACCGCTCGCGCCATTGTTTGGGCGCGTCCAAGGGTGAAGAACGGGAAAGGCGTGCGTACCGCATGATCATCATACGCGCCTGCTCCTGCATGCTGCGGTGATTGCGTTCAGCCAGCTGTCGCAAGCCTTCATTAGGCCTCTGGGGCCAAGGGACAGCTGCCTTCGGCTGAGGCCCTTGGGCATCCCGTACCAGCCGCGCCACAGCCTGGCCCATTCGAGTGATGACCACCTCATCGCCCGCTTCAACCGCATCCAGCAGCGCCGAAAGCTGGGCCTTGACCTTTGCCAATCCCACGGTACTCACGGTAATCAAGTCAGTTCGTCATAAGCAGCTGTTCTGTCCTCAGCTCTGCCAGATCTCCTCCATTTGGAGGCTCAGACCCGGGAATTCGGGGCCGGCGTCCAACTCCTTGAGTTGCTCAAGTCGATTGGGCCCTCCGCTGCCAGGCCAGATCTCGACAGCGCGCTCCCTGGTCGCTGGGGCTGGCCAGTTCCACCACGAGGTCGGGGCAGAGGGGGGAAAAGCCCCGGCGCTCGTCCACGCTCAGAGCTTGCTACCGCTCAAGACCCACCAACGAAGCATCGGGGCTCAACACGGAACTATCAGCTAACCGGAAGCCTCCAGAGCTGTCGAAAACCTTCCAGCAGCTCGATCGTTTGGCAAAGCGCTGCAGTTGGAAAAGAAGCTCGCTGTTCAGGCAGCTGGTGTCACTGCCGGTGGGGGTCATGCTGATCAGATGGCCAGTGAAATGGGTTCTGCAAAAGGTTGCCCCCCAAATGTATCCTCAAACCAGCCTTTATGAATCTCTACGGAAGCCGCTCTACTCATGTCCATGGCTCTTTCTGCCCATTCCACCTCGGCTGTGCAGTTGTCATGGTAACCAGGTGAATGGATGTTCTTGTGCCATTCTATCGCTGAGGCGCCATCAACTTCTTTGGCGGGGGGAAGACCTTCAAAGCTATCAAAGAGATGATAACTGTGACTCTTGTCTAACAGATCAGCAATACCAGCGATCATTTCGCCCCTCCAAGTTCCACATTCCACACCTGCCGGTGTTCCGGTGCCAGCGGCAACCGATTCAGGCAGCGGCGCAGAAGGGTGCTCAGCACCGGAGGCCCTCCGTTGCGCTCTGCAGCAGCTGCTGCAGAGCCTCAGGCGGAAGTGTCAGTTCTGCCGTGTGGGTGTCCTTGTTGGGAATCTGGTCGTCGTTGGGAATCTGGTCGTCGGCCTGCACATAGCTGTAGGTATGGCCCAGGGCTGAGGCCATGGCGAAATAGCAGTTGTTGTGGTTGTCCCCGCGGCGGCGAATTTCTATCACCCTGCTGCCCGGCGGCATCCAAAGCATGTTGTTGAGGCCGGCGCCGTGCAGACCCACCAGGAGCCAACACGATCTGAAGAGATCGATCTGCTCCGCCTGGCTCCGACCCTCCAGCTGCACGATTTCCAGCCCATGGACCGCCAGCAATGGCAAGAGCTCGGCCTCATTGCGCAGAAAACGTTGCTTAGCATCGGCGCGGCTGATGTAGATACATCGAGCTGGTACCGAAACCGCAGGAGTGGATCCCAGCAGGGCTGAGCGCAGTCTCTGCAGCAGTTCTGCACGAAAGTTGCCTGTAGGAGCCGTGGCCCCGATCACCCAGAGACGACTGATCTCCAGCCGGGCTGGTGCGTCGAACGACTCCGCCACAAACCCAAGCCGCACAAGGCTCTCGCCTACATAACCTCGCTGGAGCAACGTCGCCGGCAGCAGGAGCGTGCGACACGGCAGACTCGCCTCCTGCCAGGCCTGCAGCTTGGGAAGAACGTCGGTGAACCAGTGGAAGTAGTTGGCGCTCAAGTCGTCGTGAGCCCAGATCGCTTCACTTAGGCACCGTGCCGGGCGCAGCAGCCCGGTCAGATCCCGAAGGCAACCGCGCCAGCGGCGCCGCGGTCCGTGGCCTGGGAAGTAAGTATCCACTAACCCCCGGGTTCAGGAAAGATGTCACCCCTTTCATCCGTACATCCGGGGGCTTGAGGCCATGACCAATGCGTTGTTACAGCGAGGCCGTCAAGGCTGATGTGAGAAGGCGGATGAGCCCTCCGCACAGACAGAGCGTGGCCCGGATTTCAGAGGAGCTGGGCATCCACGTGATCACCCTCTACAAATGGAGGAAGACCTGGCGGTTGCAGGGAGAGGTGGTGCCGGCATCCGAGAAGGAACCAGAGGGCTGGAGCGCTCCCGACAAGTTCACGGTGGTGCTGGAGACCGCTGGCCTTAACGCCACTGAGCTCAGTGCCTACTGCCGCGAGCGGGGTCTGTTCCCTGAGCAGGTGAGCCGTTGGCGGCAGGCAGCCCAGGATGCCAACGCCAAGCCGGTGCTGACGATGGCCGAGCAGAAGGAGCTCGAAAGGCTCCGAGCCCAGGACCAGCGGGAGATCAAGGCTCTCAAGAAGGAGCTGCAGCGCAAGGAAAAGGCCCTGGCGGAGATGGCGGCATTGCTGGTGCTGCGAAAAAAGTGGGAGGCCTTCTGCTTGGAGGACGCGGAAGGCTGACGAGCGCCGCGCATCGACGGAAGGCGATCGAGCTGATCGGCGAGGCGAATGCCGCTGGCGCCGGCCTGGTGAGCGCCTGCCGTGAGATCGGTATCTGCCTGCGCACCCTCAAACGCTGGCGGCGTGCCTTTGTGGGTGATGGGGACGGCAAGGATCGCCGTAAAGGCAGTCCTCGCCTTGTCGTTCACCGGCTGAGTGAGGAGGAACGCCAGCGGATCCTGCTGACATGCAACCAGCCGGAATACGCCTCGCTGCCGCCGGGACAGATCGTGCCGGCCCTGGCTGATCAGGGGCTGTTTATCGGTTCAGAGAGCAGCTTCTATCGGGTGTTGCACCAGGCAGGGCAGTGCCACCGCCGCGGGCGTGCCCGGCTGCCGCAGGAACCGCGCTCCGTGCCGCGTCTGATGGCGGATCGCCCCAATGCGCTCTGGTCGTGGGACATCAGCTTCCTGCCGACCACGGTGCGGGGTGTGTGGCTGTACCTCTATCTGGTGGTCGACGTCTGGAGCCGCAAGGTGGTGGCCTGGGATGTGGCCGAGGTGGAGTCGGCTGAGATCGCCGGCGGATCTGGTGCAGCGGGCCTGTCTCAAGGAGCGCTACCGACGGCCCAGCGGCTTTGGCAGCCACCAGTGCCAGCAGCCACCACTGATCCTCCACGCCGACAACGGCAATGCCATGCGCGGGGCGACGCTGGAAACGCGTCTGGAGGAGATGGGAGTGCTCAGATCCTTTTCCAGGCCAAGGGTCTCAAACGACAACCCCTACTCAGAATCCCTGTTCCGTACGGTCAAGTACCGGCCTGACTACCCGAGCCGGCCGTTTGGCAGCAAAGGCGAGGCATGCGAGTGGGTGGCGGCCTTTGTCGATTGGTACAACCACCGGCACCGGCACAGTGGCATCAAATTCGTGACGCCCCATCAGCGTCACAGTGGAGCCGCCACCACAATCTGCAAGAAGCGAGCCGATGTCTACGAGAAGGCTCGTCGGGCACATCCAACACGCTGGAGCCAAGGCACCCGCTGCTGGCGTCAACCGGAAGAAGTGTGGATCAACAAGCCACCAGAGGACCCAGAACCGATCCAGGCGCTACCATTTATTCGGGCCGCCTGAGTGGCAGCCAAGGAGTGACACCTTCCCTGAAAGTCACCGCTAACCGTAGATAACGCCATTGCCACCAGGAGGGGCCAAGCATGCTCAGGTGATCAAGGGCGACCTTTGAGCATGGCTGAATCTGCCGAATAAATTCATGCCTAAAAAGGGCAAGATCACCGGTGGCCAGATTAGCTGGCGGCTGACGGATTACTTTTTGTTCTGACAGAAGTTCACCCCTTTGGATTCCTGGCTTCAAAGTTTCTAATTCCAGTTCCATATCCATATCCACGACCTGCTCAGCCCGCAAAAAATCATTTCTGTGCCAGGCACTGGTACTGGTGCACGTCCAGCTTGAAATCGTTCATGAAGTTCCAAAGAATATGACATTTAGCTACCCTCTGCTGCAGGAACTGATCATCTATCCCCTGCAATGGCCCCCACGATCTACCTGCACTGGAGTGCCACTCCTTACACCTGGGTGCGCACAGGGTTGTATCACACGATCGTGGCCGGTGATGGCCATCTGCACCGCCTCCATTCCTACACGATCGATCTCAACGCCCACACCTGGCGCCGCAACAGCAACGCCGTGGCGATTTCCTGCGCCTGCATGGGCGGCAGCCCCGATCCCTGGACGATTCCGCCCACCGAGGCCCAGATCACCGCGATGTGTCAGGAGGTGGCCGCCGTGGCCCGCAGCTGGAACTGGCAAGCCGAGGCCATCACCATCGAGCGGGTGATGACCCATGCCGAAGCCGCCTCCAACCGGGATGGTCGCCTGATGCATGACAACTACGGCCCGGTGGCCTGGGGCGGCCCCGGCGAGCGCTGGGATTTCATGCAGCTTCGCAAGGGTGGCCCCGCCGATGGCGGTGAGGAGTTGAGGCGGCGCATCCGTGCCCTGCTGAGCGGCGAGCCCGATCCAGACCCGGGCCAGCCAGCCCTGGCTTTTCGCCGCAGGGCCACCATGGCCGCCCGTGGCACCGAACTGGCGGTGGAGATCGACGCGAACGGCACCTCCTGGGCGCTCGCCGCCGACCTGCTCGCCCTTTACGACATCCCTTACGAATGGAATCCAGCCCAGCGGCGCATCCTGATCGGCAGCACCGACATCGCCCCCACCTACCGGGAGGATGGGGTGCAGGCCTCGATCGGCCACCCTTTGTTTGAAATGGGGCTCCAGGGGGGCAACGCGCCGGTGATTCTGCGTGGCATCCTGCGCAACGACCGGGCCTGGTGCGGGGTGCTCGAATTTGCCGAGGAGTTCGGCATCACCGCCTTCTTTCAGCCCTTTGGCCTGGGGGAGCGGCGGGGAGGTTGAAGCCACCACCGGCAGCCATTCGCCATGGCCAGTCCTGCCAGGTAGGCGTCGGTGCAGTGACGCGCGGGGACCTCGCCCGTACGAAGCAAGACATGAACAATGTCCCAGCCGTCGTGCTCGGGCGCTGGCATCGCCACACCGGGTTGGCAGAGGAACGCTTCCAGCAGCGCTGAGGCCTCGGCTGCGCTTTGCACAGCTGTTCCCATCAGCCTTGGCTGGCTTACCAATCGCACCAGCCCAAGGGCGGTGACGGTGCAGAACAACACACGCTCGGCGGCTTGCTGTTCCCAGTAGTGGAGGGCCTGGCAGTGATGCGCGTGAGTCTCAGAAGCCAAGGCCAGCCAGACATTCAGATCGGGCAGATCAGACTGGGGGCTCATGAATCGAGCCGTTCAAACAGCCCTGCGTTGCTGAGCTGCTCGCTGGGGATGACCAAGGGGCCCTCCAGCCGGGGCAGCGAAGCCGCCGACCGTTGCACCGATGCAGCTGAACTGACGGAATCGAGGCCCTGCTCAACGTAGTGCCGGAGCAGCTGCTTGAGTGTGAGCCTCTCAATGGCAGCTTTTGCTTTCAGCCTCGCGAACAACGGATCCGGCAGCTCCAGCGTGGTACGCATGACCAGGAACGCTAAATGTCCATATTTTAGTGCGCACCTCCTGCCCTACCGGATCAACTGGCAGGGAAGATTCAGCGACTCGGCGGCCTGAACGGCCGGTGCCACCGAGCCAGCAAACGCCAGCAACACCCAATGGCTCACGCAGAACGGCTGATCACCCTGGTGGAACAGCCATTGCTCCGCAGCGCCATACTCACTGTCTCCGATAAACAACGACAGCACCACGCAACTGTCGACACAGAACGCAGCATGGTTCAGTTCTGGGTGCACACCTCAGCTGAGCTCTCCTCCCGCAGCTCTCGCACCAGCGCCACCGCACTGCGGGCAGGATTGGGCTGCCCGGCGTGGAAGCTCCGCAGCCGCTGGGGCCAAGGGACGGCTGCCTTCAACTGAGGCCCTTGACCATCCCGCACCAGCCGCGCCACAGCCTGGCCCCGTCGGGTGATCACCACCTCATCGCCCGCTTCAACCGCATCCAGCAACGCCGAAAGCTGGGCCTTGGCCTCGGCCAATTCCACGGTTCGTATGGTCATCAGGTCAGTTGGTCATCTCCAGCCTAAAGGGTGTTGGCGTCATGGTGATCGCACGCACGTCTGCCAGTTCTCGGCTCGGGGCAGCGTGCTCGAATTCGCCCCTGAACAGTTACAGATCAAGAAAGAGTGCAGCCGCAATTGTTGGCAGCGCGCTCAATCTGTTGATCGGCGGTTATCAGGGGAGCACCCGAGCTTTGCGCCAAGGCCAGATAGGCCGAGTCATAGACGCTCAAGCCGTGATCCAGGGCCAGAGAAAAGGCATGGACACTGAGTTCAGAAGCGGAAACAGACCGCAAGGGCAACCGCCGCAGATCATCGAACAACTCCACAGCTTCTTCTCGGCTCAGCACGTTGCGTTGCACCTGCTTGAACAGTGCCGAGGCATCAAGGACCACGACATCCGAAATTCGCGAACCGGCCTCACCGGTCACGATCAGCCCGCAGATCGCTGATCAGCCCAGGGAAACTCCTGCCCTTGAGGCGCTCGCGCCACTGACGGGGCGCGTCCACGGATGATGAACGACACAGGCGCACGTCCCGCTCGATCATTAACCGGGCCTGCTCCTGCATGCTGCGGTGATTGCTCGCTGCCAGCTGCCGAAAGCCTTCGTAGGTGTCCTCTGGAATTCCACGCAAACGAAGTGATGGCATAGTGACATCGCAGATCGTGATAGCAAAATGATATCGCGGATGGTCCGCTCTGGAGCCTCTCCAAAGCGATCGGGTGACGGCCCACCCAAGCTCTTCGGATCACCTCCTCGCCTGTAAACTTCAACTGCGGCCACTGCTGGTGAGCAATTCTTTGCATCTTCGGCAGACGAAGAACAATTCAGTTGGACGCTGCGCTTGATGGCTCGTTATTTATGCTTCAGGAATCTGATTTTGTAGTTTTATCGATGATGGTCTTATCGTTTTCATCAACTATAATGTCTGCCCTGGCGTAATTTACATTGTGCTCGACTGGCAATCCTGAAGGTAATGCAACTGGTCTATAGCTAGCTCCCACAAGATCGGCAAGCATCCAAAAGCACCAGTGGACATACCTACGATGGAATATCTCAACAACAAGAGGCTTCTTCGAGCAGAATGCTAGATTTGCCAATCCCGCGCCATGGGGAGAAACGATCTCCCGCGCCTGGAAGAAGAGATTAACTTGCTCTGTCCAGGAAAGATCTTCTAGGTATATTCGTGTGTAGCCAGTATCCTCCAGGTGTGCCAAGCTTCCGCTCTTATCAATTATTCGTCTTCCAGTTGCGTGTTCGCGTGAAATGATAATTTTCTCAGGAAGTGACGAAGACTTCGAGATTAGAGGTTCAACGAGAGAACATAGTAAATCTATAAGCAGAGAATTTGATGTACCTGTCGAAGTGACATAAGATGGAACGAGAAGAACATCTGAACAGTAGCTTCTCTTCTGAAATCTACCGGGCTCATCGATGGCTATCGTAGGTATATCTCCTAATCCAAGCAAGCGAAGAGCTAGCCGATTAGCATTGGTATTTCTTGAACAAATGACTTGGTTGATATCGTTATGATCTGAAACCAGATATCGTGGTAGTTCATCTAATAGCCAGTGATAGTATGAACTCACTCCTGCCGAATTGACACAAAGAGTTTTTCCTTTTAGGTGCTTCGGGCGCTGGATTCGGCTGCCAATGAGTGAATGTTCATCAAAGGCTTTGCCAAAGTCGATCGAGACGTCCCGAGCGATTGTATGTCCACTTGGTGAAATCACGACTCCACCAGTGTATACGCGGCCATTTGGGATTGTGGTTAGTGTAACTGGTTCACTTGTTTGATGCCGATGATGATAAAAGAAGTTCCTGAGTGTACTGTCGTCAGTCTGCGGAACGGTAAACTCTGTATTGGTGCTCTTATGCAGAATGACTTGGCTTCCACCAGCTGCTTGTGCAATTCTGTTGGTAAGGTCGCAACATGTGGGGCCCTCAACAAGAAGATATTTGTCTCTTGATTTTCTAATAACGTCTTTTATTGGACTAGCCATTTTACTCTAGGACTATTACAGGTTTGTTTAGGCCACTTTGCATTTTCTTGAACTGTTATTAATGAGGAGCTCTTGGTAAGTGGCATGACAGAACTGTATTAAAAGGTATTGTTGTTTATTCGGACTTATGCCCTCTATTGGAGCGACTGTCCATTAGTGGATACAAGCGCAGGGCCAGCATTGTCATTCATTTGTGTTTAGCACCGCAACTTTCTCAGTAGATCTGGTGAGTTCCCACGAAGCCTGTGCTCAGCACCGACTTGTCCGCCGAACCGGGGAAATCCCATTGGTGATCGCTCAGACCTGCCAGATCTCCTCCAGTTGGAGGCGCAGGCCAGAGAACTCGGGTCCGCCGTCCAGCACTGCGGTTTGTTCCAGGCGATCCGGGCCGCCGCTGGCCGGCCACACCTCAACGGCGCGTTCATCGGGGAGCAGCAACCAGCCCAGCCGAGCGCCGTTGGCCTGGTAGGCGGCCAGCTTGCTGCGCAGGGCGCTTACGCCGCGGGGTCCCTCGTCGCTGGGGCTGACCAGTTCCACCACCAGGTCGGGGCAGAAGGGCGGAAAGCCCCGGCGCTCTCCCGGGCTCAGTGCTTGCCAGCGCTCAACAGCCACCAACGAAGCGTCGGGGCTGAGCACGGAGCCATCCGGCAGCCGGAAGCCTCCGGAGCTGTCGAACACCTTCCACAAGCCCTACCGTTTGGCAAAGCGCTGCAGCTGAAACAGCAGCTCGCTGTTCGATCAGCTGGTATCACCGCCGGTGGGGGTCATGCTGATCAGATGGCCGGTGGCGTCGCAGCTCAAGCACCGCCTCCGGGTTTGCCGCACACACCAGCTCGAATTGCTCCGGGCTGAAGCTCAGCTGCTCTGGCAGCACCAGCGGTGCGAGCTCCATGAATTCCCCTGGGGATGGGTCTACGCGTAGGGCGGCTGATCGAACTGTTCCATCACCCCAAGCACCGCGCCCGCCGTCTCGATGGCCTGAGCGGAATCGGCCTGATCGAACAGGTCCGCTGGCGGCGTGGCGTCGATCGGGTAGCGGCTGGTGATGGTCATGCGGGTGAGGGCCTTCAGGGGCAAGTTTGATAGCAACTCCACCTCCAACCCCTGAGCAGCCAGGGCTCCAACCAGATCATTCAGCACATGGGTGTGTGATGGCTCGATACCGAGTTCCAGGAGCGCGCCTTTGAGGGCTTTTTCAGCGGCCTGGGAAGCGAAGTAGCAGGCCTGGGCGTGAAATCCGTTGTCGCGGGCCAGTCGGGCCAGGTCCAGGTCGTTGATCGCCTGGCGTAACCAGGCCTGGGGGCGCGCGTTCATGGCGACGACAGCAGCTGCCGGGCCTGGCGGCGGATCGCCTGCCAGTGGGGCGAGTCGCAGCTGGCCAGGCCATCCCAGCGGGCACGGCTGAGGGCAATCACATCAGCCCCGAGGCCCGAATCCAGCAGGGCATCAGCCAACTGATCGGCCTGCTCCTGGGCATCCGCCACCACCAGCAGATCGGTGTCCGACCACCCGTCCCAGTCGCCGCGGGCCCTGGAGCCGAACAGCCACACCTCGCATTCGCCAGCAGCAACGGATGGCAAGGAACCCTGAACACGCTCGAGCAAGTTCGCCTCGAAACGCTCCTGCAGCCCCTGCCGGATCCGCTGGAACGTGCTGAGCTTCTGGGGGGCCATGGCCTCAGGCTACGTAGGCCGCCGGATCATGGCTGGCTTGCAGCTGCCGGAGGTCGGCGTAGCGCCCACCCCTGGCCAGCAGCTCCCGGTGGCGGCCACGCTCCACGATCCGGCCATGGTCCAGCACGCAGATCAGATCGGCGTTGACGATCGTGCTGAGCCGGTGGGCGATCACCAGCACCGTGTGCTGCCGCTCGAAGCGCTCGATCGCCTCCTGCACCAGCCGCTCGCTCTGGCTGTCGAGCGCGCTGGTGGCCTCATCGAGGATCAGCAGTTCCGGGTTGCGCAGGATGGCGCGGGCCAGGGAAATCCGTTGGCGCTGGCCGCCGCTCAGTCTGTAGCCTCGCTCCCCCACCAGCGTGTTGAACCCATTCGGCAGGGCTTCGATGAATGCCCTGGCCTGGGCCGCCTCGGCGGCGGCTTCGATCTCCAGCAGGCTGGCCCAGGGGCAGCCGTAGGCGATGTTCTCGGCCAGGCTGGCATTGAACAGGAAGGTGTCCTGGCTCACCACGCCCAGCCGTTGCTGCCAGCTGGCCAGATCCAGCTCGGCCAGATCAGCGCCATCGATCAGGATCTGGCCCTCGGTGGGGGCATAGAGCCCCACCAGCAGATCGGCGATCGAACTCTTTCCGGCGCCGCTGGCCCCCACCAGCTCCGCGGTGTGGCCCTTGGCCAGGCTGAGGCTGATCTGCTGGAGCGCAGGGGGGAGTTCGGGGGCATAGCGCAGCCCCACCCCCTCCAGATCAATCGACGTTCGCAGCCCTTCGAAGGGAATCCCGCCCAGGCGCCGGAACTGCTTGCCTGCGGGAGAAAGGATCACGTTCAGCCGCTCGAACCGACCCGTGTTCTCGGCGATGCCGTTGAACGTGCCGGCAATCCCCGCCAGACGGATGTTCAACCGTTGCAGCGCCAGCACGAAGGTGACCAGGCTCGGCAGCACGCCGGTACTGCGGGATCCGAACACCACCAGGCTGAGCCCGGCGATCACGGCCATCGCGGCGATCGGCAGAAACGACGACACGGGCCCGACGATGTTCATCAACAGGCTCTGGCGCCTGAGCCCCTGCTCCAGGTCCTCCATCCGGCTGCGCAGGTTCCAATCCGCCGCATCCAGCTGGCCGCTGATGTGCAGCAGGCGCAGGCCCTGAAAGTCTTCGGTGATCCGGGTGCTGATCGCCAGCTGGCTCTGGGTGACCCGTTGAGCCTGCCGGCTGATCCGTGGCAGCAACTGCTGTTGCAGAAGGCTGATCGCCACGGCCAGCGCTGCGGCCAGCAGCAGCAACCAGGGCGAGAGCGCAATCAGCACCGCCAGATAGACGGCCGTGAGCAACACCTGCAACAGCAGCTGGCTGGTCTGCTCGATCTGGATGGTGACCGCCTGGGGTGCCTCATAGGCGTAGTTGGTGAGGTCTCCCACCCGGTAGTTGCTGGCGCAGGGGTAGCTGAAGCTCAGCACCTGGCTGTGGATCCGGGCCGTGATCAGGGCATTTCAGCGGGCGCCGAAGAAAGCCACGCTCACGCCGTTCAGGTAGCGGGTGAGGCTCTGGGTGGCCTGCAGCAGCACCGCCAGGCCCATCAGGACCAGAAAAACCGTGGTGCGCGGCAGGCCTGTGAGCAGTTCCACCAGCCACGGGAACCGCCCCACCAGGGGGTTGCCGGCCCAATCCATGGCCGAGCCTCCTGCTGCCGAGATCGGCCGGCTCAGCAGATCCACCGCCAGAAAGATCACCCCCAGGGTGGCCCCTTCCGTGAAGGCCTCCACCAGACTGGTGCCGAAGTTGAGCGCAATCAGCCGCCATTGCTGGCGCGCGGTGGACCGGATCAGGGCCTGAGCCGGTTGCGGCCCGATCAACGGGGCCAGTACCGAGCCCCCCAGGGTGCGAAGAACCCGTTTCAGGAGCGGTGGCAGGCGAGGGAACAACGCGGTGGAGAATCAGGAAAGAAACGAATGATTGGAGCCTGCTTGGTTCTGCTCCTAGCAGAACAGATCCGGAATAGGCTGAGTAGAAGATGAGAAGAGTTGGTGCTGCGGCTGGTGCTTGCGGGTCAGGGGTACTACATGGGTATGAGCTGCTGGTTGGGCGCAAGCAAAGCTCAAGCGGCCTCATCTCCAGAACGCCATATATAGGGCGGGAACCTTGTCTTGGGCCGTGTTTTCATCCACTTTCAGTGTTTTCTGACCGTGCTGTCGGCCCTTCTGCTGCTTGTGTTATAAGCGTGATCCGGGGTGATGGCCCCGCCTCGCCTGCTGCCAACCAGCCCCAAGCCAGCCTGAATGATCCAGGCCAAGGCCCGCTGGATCGGCGCCACCTTGCGGTGGTGATCAATCAATCCGATCCCCTCAGCGTTCGCGCTGGGGTGGGGGAGGGCTTCCGGGTGCGGATTCTCAGGGCCGATGCCCTCCGCAACGCCAACGATGTGATGGTCTATGTCACCGGCCTGGCGACGGTGGAGGGCCTGGCCTCGAACCGGTTCAGGCCCGGCGCCGTGGCCGATCACCTCACCTCCTATGGCGGCCAGCTCACCCCCGCCGGTGTTCCCACTGAGGCTGGCCAGATGAGTGCCCTGCGCTGGCTGGAGGGCGGGGCCACCGGCAGCTACGGCACCGTGGTGGAACCCTGCAGCATCACCGCCAAGTTTCCCGATCCCGCCCTGCTGATGCTGTTCTACCGCCGTGGCGACACCCTGATCGAGGCCTACTGGCGCAGCGTGGCCATGCCGGGTCAGGGGGTGTTCATCGGCGAGCCGCTGGCCAGGCCGTGGCAGCGTTGATGCCAGGCCCAGGCGTGCTGCAGGATCGTGCTGAGCTCGGGGTAGCGAGGCTGCCAGCCCAGCTCCTGGCGGGCCTTGAGGGCGCTGGCCACCAGTTCCGGTGGATCGCCCTCCCGCCGCGGATGCACGCTCACGGTGAGATCTCGTCCGGTCACGGCCCGGGCCGCTTCGATCACCTGCCTCACCGAAGCGCCGGCGCCATTGCCGAGGTTGTAGATCAGCGGTTCGCTGTGAGACGCCTGGCGCCGCAGCCGCTCCAGCCCCAGCACATGGGCATCGGCAAGATCGCTGACATGGATGTAATCCCGGATGCAGCTGCCGTCGGCCGTCGGATAGTCGTCCCCCAGCAGCATCACCTCGGCGCGGCGGCCACCGATCGCATCGAGCACCAGCGGAATCAGGTGGGTTTCCGGGGTGTGGTCCTCGCCGAGATCGCCGGCCGGATCGGCCCCAGCGGCATTGAAGTAGCGGAAAATCACGCTGGGCAGGCCGTAGGCGCGGCCGAAGTCGGCCAGGAGCTGCTCCACCATCCACTTGCTGCGGCCGTAGGGATTGATCGGCCGCTGGGGGGTGTCCTCGGTGATCGGCACCTGGTCCGGCACTCCATAGGTGGCGCAGGTTGAGGAGAACACGATCGGGATCGGGGCCGCCCTCTCGGCGGAATCGCTGCCCGGGCCTGGGGCGATCAGGGCTTCCAGCAGGGTGAGGGTGTCCCCCAGGTTGTTGCGGTAGTAGCGGGCGGGGGCGAGCACCGATTCCCCCACGTAGGCGTAGGCGGCGAAATGCAGCACCGCCTCGATGGCCCCCCCGGTGCCGGCCCCTTCCGCCTGGGCCGGATGGGTCCCACTGAGCACCTGATCGAGCAGGGCCCGGTCCCCCACCTGGCCCACCACCAGCGGCCCCGCAGCACCTGCTCCACTACCTCGCGATGGCCATACACCAGGTTGTCGATCACCACCGGCTGGTGGCCGGCCCGCTGCAGGGCCCGCACCGCGTGGCTGCCGATGTAGCCGGCCCCGCCGGTGACCAGCACCCTCATCGCCGCTGCAGGCTTGCCTGTTCGGAGTCCTGGCCGTAGGCCTCGGCGGTGCGGCGCAACCCTTCAGCCAGGGGGATCCGGGCCGTCCAGCCCAGGGCGGCCAGGCGGCTCACGTCGAGTTGCTTCTTGGGGGTGCCATCCGGTTTGCTGCGGTCCCAGTGGATCTCGCCCCGGTAGCCCACGGCGTCCGCCACCAGGGCGGCCAGCTCCCGGATCGGCAGATCGACGCCGGTGCCCACGTTGAGGAACTGGAGCGGATCGGGATCCTCCGGGGTGATGGCGGGTTGCCAGTGCTCCAGGCAGAACAGCGCCGCATCGGCCAGGTCATCCACGTGCAAGAACTCCCGCAGCGGCGAGCCGGTTCCCCAGCAGGTGACGCTGGGGGCGCCGGACTCCCTGGCTTCGTGGAAGCGGCGGATCAGGGCGGGCAGCACATGGCTGTTGGTGGGGTGGTAGTTGTCGCCGGGCCCGTAGAGGTTGGTGGGCATCAGGCTGATCGCATCGAAGCCGTGCTGCTGCCGCAGGGCGCGGCAGAGCTGGATGCCGGTGATCTTGGCGACCGCGTACCAGGCGTTGGTGGGCTCCAGGGCGCCGGTTAGAAGGGCCTCCTCCCGGATCGGCTGCTCGGCGAACTTGGGGTAGATGCAACTGCTGCCCAGGAACAGCAGCCGCCGCGCCCCTTGCCTCCAGGCGTTCTCGATCACATGGTTCTGGATCTTGATGTTCTCCAGCAGGAAGTCGGCCGGGTAGGTGGCGTTGGCGAGGATGCCGCCCACCTTGGCCGCCGCCAGCACCACCACCTCGGGCCGCTGGGCCGCGAACCAGGCCGCCACCGCCACCGGATCGAGCAGATCGAGCTCCTGCCGGCTGGCGGTGAGCACGTTGCCGTAACCCCTGGCCTCCAGGGCCCGGCAGATGGCGCTGCCGGCCATGCCGCGATGGCCGGCGACGAAGACCCTGTCTGTGGGCGTGATCAGTGGCGGCATCGGCATGGGTGTTCCGGAAGGGTACATCCTGTTGGGGGACCGAAATGAGCAGGGCCCCCATCCAGCAATCGGGCGCCAGCCCCAGGGATGCGGCTCAGGGCAAGCTCAAGCACCGTTTCCAGCCGGATCACCCGACCGGTCAGAGCGTCCAAGCGGCGCTGCTGCTCCTTCATCAAGCCAGCCATCTCCTCCACCTTGTCGTTCATGCGGATCACGGTGGTGAGCGCCGTGAGGATGCGATCGGTGACACTCATGGCTCGGCCTGCAGAGCCGCCCGCACCTCGGCCAACGCCCCATCCAGTGCCCGTTCGGCGCGGCGGGTGCTGCGTTCCAGCTGGGTCAGGGCGGCGTCCAGGGCTTCCTCCTCTGCCCGGGAATCGGCACTCCGGCTGGCATAGGCGGCGCCAGCCTCCCGGAAAAACTGACCCAGCGAAAGCCCCATGCTGCTGGCGCGATCGACGTAGGTGGATTTTTCCTTCGGTGTCATCAACACCGCGACCCGTTCGGTGGCGCGCTCCGCCATGGTGCCTCCTGTGCATGCTCAACACATGCTAAGCCTGACCATCTTCAGCCTGCCGATTGAAGAGGCTCATCCGAGCTTCGCTGGTTCACCGCCCGAAGGTGCGCTCAACAGCAAGGCCGGTGGATTCTCCATCGATCCCACCACCGTGAAGCCTTCGCGGCGCAGGGTGGCTTCCTTGGCGGCCTCCTGCACGTCGGCGGCCACCATCTCGGCCACCAGCTCCTCAAGCGTGGTGGTCGGGGTCCAGCCCAGCTTCTCGCGCGCCTTGGTGGGATCCCCCAGCAGGGTTTCCACCTCCGCTGGACGGAAGTAGCGCGGATCGATCCGTACCACCGTGGCACCGGTGTCGGCCCGCTTGCCGGTTTCGGCCAGGCCCTCGCCGCTCCAGTCGATCCCCCCCCAGCCCAGCTCCAGGGCGCAGAGCTCGATGAAGCGCCGCACGCTCTCCTGGCGGCCGGTGGCGATCACGTAATCCTCCGGTGTCTCCTGCTGCAGCATGCGCCACTGCATTTCCACGTAATCCCGGGCGTGGCCCCAGTCCCGCAGCGAATCGAGGTTGCCCATGAACAGGGCCTGGTCAAGGTTGGCGTCGATGCGGGCCAGGCCGCGGCTGATCTTGCGGGTCACGAAGGTTTCGCCGCGCCGCGGGCTTTCGTGGTTGAACAGGATGCCGTTGCAGGCGTACATCCCGTAGGCCTCCCGGTAGTTCACCGTGATCCAGTAGGCGTAGAGCTTGGCCACCCCGTAGGGGCTGCGTGGATAGAACGGCGTTGTTTCCTTCTGGGGAATCTCCTGCACCAGGCCATAGAGTTCGCTGGTGCTGGCCTGATAGATCCTTGTTTTCTGGGTGAGGCCGAGGATGCGCACCGCTTCGAGGATGCGCAGGGTGCCGAGGGCATCTCCGTTGGCGGTGTATTCCGGGCTCTCGAAACTGACCGCCACATGGCTCTGGGCGCCGAGGTTGTAGATCTCATCGGGCTGCACCTGCTGCACGATGCGGATCAGGTTGGTGGAATCGGTGAGATCGCCGTAGTGGAGCACCAGGCGGGGATCGCTCTCGTGGGGATCCTGGTACAGATGGTCAATCCGGCTGGTGTTGAAGCTGCTGGCGCGCCGTTTGATCCCGTGCACCTCGTAGCCCTTCTCCAGCAGCAATTCGGTGAGGTAGCTGCCATCCTGGCCAGTGATGCCAGTGATCAGGGCGATTTTGCTCATGGGCTGGATCTGGGCCAGGAACGCCTGGACGGTTGAGGTAGATGGCATTCCAACATGAAAAAGCCAGGGGAAACCCCCTGGCTCAAGTTGGGTTTGGAACTCCTGGCCTGGTTTGGAAGCCTGGGCCCTGGAGCCAGGCTCAATCCCTGCGGCTGCCGCCGTTGAGGGCGATGATCAGGCGCAGGATGAAGATAAAGAGGTTGATGTAGGTGAGATACATCCCCAGCGCACCGGCCAGGTATTGGTCGTCGTTGTAGGTGCGGGGCATCGTGTAGAAGTCGACGAAGGCCGCACCCACGAACAGCACCGTGCCGAAGCCGGCAATCAGCAGCTCGAAGCCGTTGCCGCCGAAGCCGGGAATGAAGATCCCGCCGATGATCTGCACCACCATGGCGATCAGCAGCCCGACGATGCCGAGGCCAACCACACCGCTCAGCGCCTGGCCGATGCTGTCGCTCATGTTGCGGCCCACCACCGAGGCGATCACGAAGGTGATGCCGGTGGCCAGGGCAGCGGTGCCGATCGCGCCGATGCCGGCCGTGCCGATCGCCAGGGCCACGATGCCGCTCAGGGTGAAGCCGGTGATCAGGCTGTAGACCGCCAGAATCGGCAGGGCGGTGCTGTTGTTGCCCTTCATCGCCGCGTTCTGGGCGACGAAGAACAGAATGAAGTTGCCGATCAGCGACACCCAGAACAGGGGCATGAAGATCGGGCTGCCGATCATCGACAGGCCGCCGACCACGCCGGCCGCCGTGAGGACCATGCCGCCGCCCACGTAGGGAAGCGCCTTGTTGACCACGTTCGGGCCGACGAGGGCACCCTGCTGGGCCTCGCGGATCGCGTCCTGAAAATTGCTGCTGGCCGGCATGGCTCTGGTGTCGAACTTCACCATCCTGACAGCGTTGCTGGAGCAGTGGAGTGTGGATCTCCCTATCTGATCCCTTCCCCCCGCTGCACCTGGTCATGGCGGGCGTAGGCCTGCACGACCCGCTGCACAACCGGGTGGCGCACAACGTCGGCATCGGTGAGGGTGCAGATCGCCACCCCCTCCACGCCGGCCAGCACCCGGGCGGCTTCGGCCAGGCCACTGGTCTGGTGCCGGGGCAGATCCACCTGGCTGGGATCGCCGCTGACCACCATGCGGGAGTTCTCCCCCAGCCTGGTGAGCACCATGCGCATCTGGGCCGCGGTGGTGTTCTGGGCCTCATCGACGATCACGAAGGCGTCGGCCAGGGTGCGGCCGCGCATATAGGCCAGGGGCGCCACCTCGATCACGCCACGCTCCAGCAGGCCGGCGGTGCGCTCCGCCCCCAGCAGGGTATGCAGGGCGTCGTACAGGGGGCGCAGGTAGGGATCAACTTTCTGTTGCAGGTCGCCGGGCAGGAAGCCGAGCCGTTCGCCGGCTTCCACGGCGGGCCTGGTCAGGATCAGCCGCTCCACCCGCCGTTCCTGCAGCATCCGCACCGCCAGCACTGCGGCCAGCAGGGTTTTGCCGGTGCCGGCCGGGCCGAGGGCCAGGGTCAGGTCGTGCTGCTCGATCGCCTCGACATAGGCCTTCTGCCCTTCCGTGCGCGGCCGCAGCAGCTTGCCGCTGGAGCTGCGCACCAGCACCTTGCCGGTGAGGCGGCGGTGGGCTTCACCGCGGCCGCCATCGAGGGCATCGAGGGCCGTCTGCAGATCGGCCACGCCCACCGCCTGGCCCTCCAGCCAGAGCGGCCGCACCAGTTCCACCAGGGCTGCGGCCCGCTCCAGTTGGGCTGGCTGCCCCTGGATGACCAGTTGCAGACCGCGCAACACAACCGATGTGCTGGTGAGGGCCTCCAGCTGCCTCAGGTTGGCTTCCCCTGGGCCGGCCAGGGAGAGGGCGGCGGATGGGTCGGGGAGATCAATCGCAAAGAAGGACGCCCGCTCAAGTCCGGCCATGGGCCGGGAGCTCAAGCTTCGGCGCTGACCGGTTCAGGTTCCGGTTCCGCCACTTGAGCCGCAGCGGCTTCAGCGGCTGCTGAAGAAGCAGCTGCTTTTTCAGCAGTCTTGGCCGCTGCCGCTTCCTCTGCAGCTTTGGCGGCAGCCGCTTCTTCAGCAGCCTTGGCGGCAGCGGCTTCCTTGGCTGCCTGCTTGATCAGGGCTTCGCGGGCCGCGGCCTGTTTGGCTTTGCCGACGGTTTCGCCCGGCCGGATCGTTTTCTCGATCAACCCACCTTTCTCGAGCAGGGAGCGAACGGTGTCGGTGGGTTGGGCGCCCTGGCTCAGGCGCACCCGGATCGCCTCGGTGTCGAGGCGGGTTTCCTTGGTGCGGGGGTTGTAAAAACCGAGCTCCTCAAGCGGGCGGCCATCGCGACGGGAGGTGCTGTTGGTGACGACCAGACGGAAGCTTGCTTCCCGCTTTTTGCCGAACCGCTTCAGGCGGAGCTTGATCATCGTTGCCTTGCTGACTGGGAGAACCTTGGGTAGGCGGTGACTTCACACGCCAAATCTCACCTTACCGCCTGGGGTGCCGCGCTGGCCGTCCCGAACCTCAGAGCTGGCCGAAACCCTTGCGCTTCTTGGCCGGTCGAGCCGGTTTGCGGGCGTTGCCGCCCCGGCCAGCCGCTCCCGCCATCCCGGGGCCGGCACCAGGCATTCCGGGCATCCCACCCATTCCGGGCATTCCAGGTATCCCGGGCATCCCGGCCATTCCCGGCATCCCGCCCATTCCCGGCAGGCCGCCACCCCGGGTCATCTGCTGCATGAAGCCGCGCATCTTCTGGAAATCAGCCAGCACCTTGTCCACGTCCGCCGGGGTGTGGCCACTGCCGGCGGCGATGCGCCGGCGGCGGGAGGGTTGGGCGGCGAGCAGCTGGGGTTGCTGGCGTTCCGCTTCGGTCATGGAGCCGATCATCGCTTCGATCCGCTTCAGCTGGGCTTCGCCCTGCTTGAGCATGCCGTCGTCGATCTTGTTCATCCCAGGGATCAGCTTGATCAGCCCGCCCAGGGAACCCATGCGCTTGATCATCCGCATCTGCTGGACGAAATCGGAAAAGTCGAAGGAGGCTTCCTGCAGTTTCTGCTGCATCTTCTCCACATCGGCGAGCTCCACCTCCTTGCTGGCTTTTTCCACCAACGTGAGAACGTCCCCCATGCCGAGGATGCGGCTGGCCATCCGTTCCGGGTGGAACGGCTGCAGTGCCTCCACCTTCTCGCCGGTGCCGATGAACTTGATCGGAGCACCGCTCACCTGGCGGATCGAGAGGGCAGCGCCGCCGCGGCTGTCGCCATCAAGCTTGGTGAGCACCGCCCCGGTGATGCCCACCTGTGCGTGAAAGGCGCGGGTGAGCTCGGCCGCTTCCTGGCCGATCATCGAATCCACCACCAGCAGCACCTCATCGGGCGCGGTGGCAGCGCGGATCCGCACCATCTCCTCCATCATCCCGGTGTCGATCTGCAGCCGGCCGGCGGTGTCCACCAACACGGTGTCGAACCCCTCGGCGCGGGCCTTCGCCACCCCGGCGGCGGCGATGTCTTCCGGTCTGGCGTCGGCCCCCAGGCTGAACACCTCCACACCGATCTGGGCACCGAGGGTGCGCAGCTGGTCGATGGCGGCTGGGCGATAGACGTCGGCGGCCACCAGCAGGGCCCGGCGTCCCTTTTCCTTGAGATGCAGGCCGAGCTTGGCGGTGGCGGTGGTTTTGCCCGCCCCCTGCAGGCCCGCCATCAGGATCACGGTGGGGGCGGTCTCCGCCGCTGCCAGTGGGGCGTTGGCACCGCCCATCACCTCAACCAGGGCCTGGTGCACCAGCTGGATGAACTGCTGATCCGGGCTCACCCCCCGCACCACCTCGGCGCCGATCGCCTTCTGGCGCACGTCGGCGATGAAGACCTTGATCACCTCCAGGCTCACGTCGGCCTCAAGCAGGGCGCGACGCACCTGCTTGAGCGCCCCGTCGACGTTGGCTTCGGTGATCTTGTCCTGTCCCCTCAGGCTCTTGACGGCGTCTTCAAAACGCTGGGAAAGCTCGTCGAACATGGAGGAGACCAGGGCTGCCGCCTGCTGATCCTAAAAAGCCGCCTACCCCATCAAGGCCGGTGGCTCCGGCCCGCTCAACGGCGGGCCCGCCAGGCGGCCAGCTTCCAGGTTTCGCCATCGCGGGCGAACACATAGCTGTTGCGGAGCTCAATCGACGGGGTGCGCTCGATCACCGTGCCGGCTCTGTTGGTGGTCTGCTCGCTGTAGCGCAGCCGTGCCCGGGTCTCGATCCGCTTCGGGGTGCTGCTGGTCACCGCGAGCTGCTCCACAGCGGCGTTCACCGTTTGCTTCTGCTGGCGGTTGGTGTTCTGGCGTGCCTCCGCCAGCAGGCTTGCCACCATCGCCGGCCTGGCGAGCTCATCGAGGGGGCGGCCGGGGGGGTTGCCGGCCAGCACCTCGGCCTTCGCTTGCAGCCAGGCTTCGAGCAGGGCCTTGATCTCTCTGTCGCTTGGGGCCTCCACCTGGAGGGGCAGCGCTGCCAGGGGCTTCGGGGCCGGCTTGCCGGCGGGCGGGGGCGTGAGCTCCGGGCGCTCCGCGACGGCCCTGGGTGGCTGGGGCGTTGAGTTGAGCGGCTTGAAAGCGAACCAGGCGCCGCCTGCGACGGCGGTGGCGGCAAGGCCGAGCGCGACCGGGGGCAGCCAGCCCCGCCTCTGACCGCCCCGCCGTCTCGGGGCCGCCTGGGACTGGGCAGGGGTCGGCGTGGCGTAGGGATCGGGCGCCTCGCCGAAGGCCTGGCCGATCGGTGTGAATCCAGCCGGCGTCAGCCCTGCCGGCCTCAGAGCGTCGGGGACGGCACCCGGCTGTGATGCGCCCCAGGCGCCGCCGGAGGGCTGGTCCTGGGCCTCCACATAGGCCTGAATATCGCGGTCAGCGAAGTAGGCATCCAGATCGGCGTCGGTTTCGATGTCGCGGTAACCCGGCAGCACCTCCCGGGACAGCCAGTCCCGGCAGTAGGCGCAGATCTGGGCCAGGGGGTCGTCGCTCTGTTGCGCGGCCCAGCGGTGCAGAGCGGGATCGGATCCGCCCTGGAAGCCGGCCTCGGCGGCTTCGATCCGGCCGAGCAACAGCTGTTGGCAGGCGAGGAACGGCCCGACACCGGGCTGGCCGCTGTGGACCAGGCGCTGGTGGGCGGCGGCGATCCGCTCCGGTTTGCGCTGGGCGAAGCCCGATGCGGTCAGGGCATAGCTGGCCAGGAATGCGGCCGTTGGAGAGCCCTCGCTGGCCCAGCGGCTGAACAGATCCACCTGTTCCTGCACGGTGAGGAACTGGCGGATCTGCTTGAAGAAGGCCTGGAACTCCTTCTGGGGAAGCGTTGGGTCTCCGTCCCCCTCCAGGCCGCCGCGCCTCTTGACGAGCAGGTCAAGCCAGCGGAGGCCCTCCTGCCGTTCGGTGGTGGCGGTGAGCTCACGGCTGAGCAGGTCGAGCACCCGGAAGGGCAGCAGGCCATCGAGCTCGTCATCGAGCCGGTGCCGTTGCTCCGGGGCCTGGCCCATGCGTTGCAGCAGCTGTCTGCCCTGCAGCAGCAGCGAGGCGGCCGCCTCGAAGTGCCGCTCGCGCCGCAGATCGGCGGCCGCCTGGCGGCAGGACAGCCCCACCAGCAGGCTGAGGTCGGCTTCACGGCTGCTGCCAAGGGCGGGGGTCTGGGGTGGCTGGAGGCTGTGGCGAGCGGCTTCGAAGGCCTCCAGGGGCTGGCCGGCCTCCAGCAGCAGCACCAACCCACCCACCATTTTCGAGCTGGGGATCTCGAGGCCGGGGGCGCCGGCGCTGCCGCTGTCCTCAAAGGCGATCAGATCGGCCTCGTAGGCGCTCCGCCGTGGCTCGTCGCTGAGCAGCTCGGCGCTGGACCGCAGCAACGCCGCCCTGGCCTGGAGCGCCTCCTGGCTGAATCCCTGCTCAGGCGGGTGATCAAGGCGGTGCTGCAGGCTGCGAAGCACGCTCTGGCAATCGCAGGAAGGACTGACTCCGAGCAGCCGGTAATGGTCGATCGGCAGTTCCAACCGCTGCGACTCCCAGACCCGTCTCGGGCGAATAGGAGGTGAGTGTAGGCAGAGGCATCGGTTTTGACGCCTTGCCTTTGTGAGACCCCGTACAGTCGGCCCCTGAAGACCACGCCGCTCCCGCCATGACCCAGGAGTTTGCGCTCAAATCCCCCCCCGCAGTTCCAGCTGCCCCCCCAGCTGCCACAGCGGATGCCGCTGCCGAGGCGGCTGGCAGCCACGCCCTGCGGCTGGCGGCTTTTGCTTCCACCCCGCTCACGGTGAGCCGGGACGAGGGCCTGATGCTCTATCGGGACATGACCCTGGGTCGACGCTTCGAAGACAGGTGCGCCGAGATGTACTACCGGGGCAAAATGTTCGGGTTCGTGCACCTCTACAACGGTCAGGAGGCGGTAGCCACCGGTGTGATCAAGGCGATGAAGGCCCAGCACGACTGGTTCTGCAGCACCTACCGCGACCACGTCCACGCCCTCAGCTGTGGCGTGCCGGCGCGCGAGGTGATGAGCGAACTGTTCGGCAAGGCCACCGGCTGCAGCAAGGGCCGCGGCGGTTCCATGCACCTGTTTTCCCGCGAACACCACCTGCTGGGCGGCTACGCCTTCATCGGTGAGGGCATCCCGGTGGCCCTCGGCGCGGCCTTCACCAGCCGTTACAAGCGAGACGCCCTGGGCGATGCCAGCAGTGATGCGGTCACCGCTGCTTTCTTCGGCGATGGCACCTGCAACAACGGCCAGTTCTTTGAATGCCTGAACATGGCGGCGCTCTGGAAGCTGCCGATCCTGTTCGTGGTGGAGAACAACAAGTGGGCGATCGGCATGGCCCACGAACGGGCCACCAGCGAGCCGGAGATCTGGCGCAAAGCCGCCGCCTTCGGCATGGCGGGTGAGGAGGTCGACGGCATGGACGTGCTGGCGGTGCGCGCCGCCGCCCAGCGGGCGGTCGAGCGGGCCAGGGCCGGCGATGGCCCCACGGTGCTGGAATGCCTCACCTACCGGTTCCGCGGCCATTCGCTCGCCGATCCCGACGAATTGCGCAGTGAGGCCGAGAAGGCCTTCTGGGCCCAGCGGGATCCGATCAAGGGCCTTGCCTCCCAACTGATCGCCGCTGAGCTGGCCACCGCCGAGGAGCTCAAGGCGATCGAAACGGAGATCGATGCCGAGGTGGCCGATTCGGTGAGCTTTGCCATCGCTGCCCCCGAGCCCGATCCCGCCGAGCTCACCCGCTACATCTGGGCGGAAGACTGAGCCGCACGCGGCCCAACACAGGGGTCATCACTGGGTCCTTCACTGGGCCGTTGCCCCCAGCTCGGACAGGCTGCGCAGCTTGCGCAGGGCCTTGAGTTCCACCTGCCGCACCCGCTCACGGGACACATCCATCAGCCGGCCGATCTCGGCCAGGGTGCTGCGCTCGGCCCCGTTGGTGCCGAAGCGCAGGTCGAGCACCAGACGTTCCTGGGCCGAAAGCTGGCTGAGCCAGTGCTGCAGCCGGTCGTGGACCATGGTCTGCTCCATGCGCTCCAGCGGTTCCTGGCAGGAGGGGCTGGCGATCAGATCGCCGAGGGGGCTGCGGCCGTCTTCGCCATTCACCGGAGCATCGAGGCTTGAGGTGGTCAGCGACTGACGCAACAGCCCATCGAGTTCCTCGATCGGGATGGCCATCGCCTCGGCGATCTCCTGGCGGCTGGGCATCGCGCCGAGCTTGTGGGCCAGTTCCAGGCTGACCCTGCGCACAGCTCCCAGCCGCTCACTGAGGTGAACGGGCAGCCTGATCGTGCGCGACTGGCAGGCGATTCCGCGGGTCATGCCTTGGCGGATCCACCAGAAGGCGTAGGTGGAGAACTTGTAGCCACGGGTGGGGTCGAATTTCTCCACAGCCCGCTCCAGCCCCAGAGAGCCTTCCTGGACGAGGTCGAGCAGCTCCATGCCCTTGCCCTGGTATTTCTTGGCCACGCTGACCACCAGTCGCAGGTTGGCTTTGATCATGCGCTGCTTGGCGCGCCGCCCGATCCGCAGCACCTGGTTGGGCTGCTTGCTGGCTTCGCTGGTTCCAGTGGGCTCGCTGGCTTCCAGCAGGCGCATCATCGCTTGCACCTGGTTGCCCAGTTCGATCTCCTCGGCTGCGGTGAGCAGGGGTTCCCTGCCGATCGTGGCCAGATACCAGTGGATCGAATCCGTTCTTCGCCGGGAGTTGGTGTCTCGGGCCTGAAGGCTGTTGACAGCCATGAAAGAACGCAAAAGTTTGATCAATTTCCAGGCAATTGGCTGGATCAGGAGTGTTTTCAATTACGTTTCGCCGCCATGCTTCCAAAACGACACAGGCCTTGGCCCCACTGGCACCTCCCCTTGCCTTGGCAGATCAGAGCAGATGGTGGTGGGCCAGCTGGGCGGCGATGGCCTGCGGGGTGGCCGCAGAGGCGCCGGAGATCCGGCAGCACTGCAGACCGGCCTGGGCATGCTCCAGGGCGGCGGCCGCCAGCAGGGCGCCATCGGCAGGACCCCAGGGACCCGCTTGCCCGGCCATCGCTCCCCGGCCGGCGGCGTAGCCAGCCAGCACGTCGCCAAGCCCGGCACGGGCGGCCGGGGCGGCCGCCTCCAGCAACTGCCAGCGGCGGCCGTCGGCCGCGGCCACCACGCTGCGGGCCCCCTTGAGCAGCAGGCTGACGCCACAGCGGCTAGCGGCGGCGGCGGCGGCCAGCAGGGGCGGCTCCGCCGCCAGATCCGGGAACAGCCGGGCGAATTCGCCGGCATGGGGCGTCAGCCAGGTGGCACCCTGGCGTCCCCGCAGCCAGTCCTCGCCGGCTCTGCCCGCCGCGCCAGCGGCCAGACGGTTGAGTCCGTCGGCATCCAGCACCAGGAGGCCGGTGAAATCCTGCAGCGCCCGCCAGGCCGGTGCCTGATCCACCTCGCCCGGCTGATCAGCTGGGTTGGCGGTACCGATGCCGGGGCCGAGCAGCAGCGCGTCGAGACGATCGAGGGCGCCCGTTTCCCCCAGCGCCGCCAGGCAGAGGCCCCCCGAGCCTGTGCTGGCCAGGGCACGGTGCACCACCACGTGGGGCTGCACCGCCCAGAGACCTTCGGCCAGTGGCAGTGGCAGCGCAGCGCGCAGGCTGCCGCATCCGCTGGCGCTGGCCCCCAGCAGGCTGAGCAGGGCGGCGCCGCGGTAGCTGGGGCTGCCGGCCACCACCAGCAACCGGCCCCGCCCATACTTCGCCTCTGCTGGAGCAGGAGCCGGCCAGGGGGCAGAGGCCAGATCCGCCGCCGTCAGCCCCAGGGGCTGCTCCGCCGGCAGGGCACCGAGCAGCGCCTTCGGCAGGCCCAGGTCGAGCCGCTCCAGCTTCCCCACCCAGGCCAGGGCGCCGTCCTGCACCAGCCCCTGCTTGAGCAGCCCCAGGCTCAAGGTGTGGCTGGCACAGGCGGCCACCTCCCCCAGCAGCCGGCCCGTGTCGGCGCAGAGGCCGGTGGGCGCATCGATCGCCACCAGCCGGCCGGGCCGCTGCGATTGTCTGGCCGCCAGCAGCCGCTCGATCGCCTCGCTGGGTGGCCGCTGCTGGCCGATGCCGAACAGGGCATCGATCCAGAGGCGGGGATCGGCCGGGTCGGGGCCGCCGGTGCAGCACTCCAGACCCAGCCAGAGGGCGTGGCGCCAGTGGGCCTCGGTAAGGGGCTTGCGGCGCTCGAAAGGGGTCCAGAGCGCCACATCGATGCCGGCCAGATGCAGCTCCCTGGCCACCACCAGCCCATCGCCGCCGTTGTGGCCGGGCCCCACCAGCACGAGCACACCACTGCCCAGCAGATCCGGCTGCCCGAGCAGGCGTTGACTGATCCGCAGGGCGGCCTTCTCCATCAACGCCTCCACCGGCAACCCACTGGCGAACAGCTCCGCCTCCATCTCCGCCATCTGGGCGGAGCGCACCAGCAGATGGGCAGCATCACGGGCGGGCCAGGGGGGCAAGGCAACGGCGGCACGGGCTGGTCCCATGATGGGAGCAAGAATGTTTTTGCCCCACGATTCAGCATCGAGGGTGTTCGGTGTGACCCTGTCTGCAACTGCTGCTTCTGTCGCCACACCCTCTGGCGCCGCTGCCATCGAGCGGTTGCGGGCCTGGCCGGGCGAGCATCGGGTGGCCGTTGGCCTCTCCGGCGGGGTCGACAGCTCCCTCAGCGCCGCTCTTCTGGTGGAAGCGGGCTGGCAGGTGGAAGGGCTCACCCTCTGGCTGATGAGCGGCAAAGGCAGTTGCTGCGCCGAAGGTCTGGTGGATGCGGCCGGCCTCTGCGACCAGTTGGGGATTCCCCACCATGTCGTCGACTCCCGTGCCAACTTCCAGGCCCAGATCGTTGATTTCCTGGTGGAGGGCTACTCCGGCGGCGTCACGCCGCTGCCCTGTTCCCGCTGCAACCGGGAGGTGAAGTTCACCCCGATGCTCGATTGGGCGCAGCGCGAGCTCGGCATCAGCCGGATCGCCACGGGGCACTACGCGCGGCTGCGGCCGGCAGCCTCCCCCGCAGCCGGCCAGGCCCTAACCGTCCGCATCCAGCTGCTGCGTGGCCTCGATGCCTCCAAGGATCAGAGCTACTTCCTCTACGACCTTCCCCAGAACGTGCTTGAGCGGCTGGTCTTTCCACTCGGTGAAATCAGCAAGACGGACACCCGCCTTGAAGCCGAGCGCTTCGGGCTGCGCACGGCCCGGAAGCCGGAAAGCCAGGACCTCTGCCTGGCCGATCACCACGGCTCGATGCGGGCCTTTCTCGATGCCTACCTCCCTCCCCGCCAGGGGGAGATCGTGCTGGCGGACGGGTCAGTGATCGGCCAGCACGATGGCATCGAGCACTTCACGATCGGCCAGCGCAAGGGGCTGGGGGTGGCCTGGCGTGAGCCCCTGCACGTGGTGCGGCTCGATGCCGCCATGAACCGGGTGGTGGTGGCCCCCCGCGCCGAGGCGGCCCGTTCCTGCTGTCTGGTGGGAGCGATCAACTGGGTGTCGATCGAGGCGCCCACCGCTCCGCTGGCCTTGGAGGTGCAGGTGCGCTACCGCAGTGGGCCGGTAAGGGCCCGGTTCACACCGCTGCCTGCCACGTCGTCCGACCGGGCTGCTGGACGGCCCCATCGCGGCCGCCTGGATTTCGAGCAGGACCAGTTCTCGATCACCCCTGGCCAGGCGGCCGTCTTCTATGCCGGCGAGGTGTTGCTGGGGGGCGGGCTGATCCAGCAGGACGCTTGCGCTGGCCCAGCGCTGCCGCTGGCTCACCAATAGGGATCGCTGGCCAGTTCCACCGCCAGCTGGCCACTGCGGGCCGCTGGCACGGTGGCGATGCAGGCGCGCACCACCTGGCCGTTCACCTCGATTTCGCAGGCGCCGCAACTGCCGCCCAGGCAGCCGGTGGGGATCAGCAGGCCAGCTTTCGCCGCCACCGCCAGCCAGCTGGAGCCGACAGCCTCAAGGCTGGTGCTGCCATTCGGCCAGGTGATTTTCACCAAGACAGGGGCCATGGCATGGCGGAGGCATCAGGCCAAGTCTGAAGCAGGAACGGAAGCAGCAGGACCGGAAGCAGTGGAGGCGGTCCGCCCCGCTGGCCTGGGCTCCCTCAGCGCAGCAGCGGCTCCAGGTTGACGTGGCTCTCGAAGGCATCGGCAAGGCGGTCGAGCAGGGCGTCCCGCTGGCGACTGTGGTGGGGTAGGTCCTCACTGAGGCTGGCGAGGCCCCGCTGGCGGCGCAGCTGGTTCAGCCAGCGCCGCCGCCAGGGGCCGCTCTCGAACACGCCGTGCAGGTAGGTGCCGGCCACGCAGCCGCCCGTCGCATGCTGCTGCCACCAGCCCAGCTGGGGCTCGGAGCCGAGCGGCAGGCAGTGCTGGGGCTCCAGGCAATCCGACTGGCCCCGGTGCAGCTCGAACCCCTCCAGGCGGATGCCGCCAGGGGAGGGCCAGAGCGCCTGGCTGCTGCGCTGGCGCAGGGCCTTGATCGGGCCGAAGCGGGTGACCAGGGGCAGAAAGCCCAGGCCAGCCGCCGTGCCACCGCCCTCCAGTTGCAGCGGGTCTTCCAGGCTGGTTCCCAGCATCTGCAGGCCGCCGCAGAGTCCGAACAGATGGCCACCGCCGGCCACGAAGCGCTCCAACTCCTCGGCCATCGGGCTGGAGCGGAGTGCCGCCAGGTCCCGCAGGGTCTGCTTGCTGCCCGGCAGGATCACGGCGGCCGGTTGGCCGAGGGGCTCGCCCGGCCGGATCCAGCGAAGCCGCACCGAGGGCTCCGCTTCGAGCGGATCAAAGTCCGAGAAGTTGCTGATCGAAGGCAGCCGCACCACGGCGATCTCCAGCTCGGCATCCGGCTTTCGGGCGCGCCGCTCCAGCAGATCGAGCGAATCCTCCGGGGGGAACAGCTCATCGAGCCAGGGCATCACCCCCAGCACAGGTATCCCCGTCTGCCGTTCCAGCCAGAGGCGGCCTTCATCGAAGAGCTCCCGCCGGCCACGGAAGCGGTTGATCAAAATGCCCCGGATCAAGGGCCGCTCCAGGGGCCGCAGCAGGGCCAGGGTGCCGACGATCTGGGCAAACACCCCGCCGCGCTCGATGTCCGCCACCAGCAGGCAGCGGGCCCGCAGATACTGGGCGAGGCGCAGGTTGGTGAGATCGCGGCTCTGCAGATTCACCTCCACCGGGCTGCCGGCCCCTTCCAGCACCAGCCGTCCGCCGGGATGGGAGCTTCGCAGGCTGCTCAGCCCCGTGCGGATCGCCGCCCAGCCGGGCCGGAACCAGTCGCGGTAGTAGTGCTCGGCGCGGGCCATCCCCACCGAGCGGCCCAGGTGGATCACCTCGCTGCTGCTGTCCCCCTGGGGCTTGAGCAGCACCGGATTCATCGCCACCTCCGGCTCCAGTCCGGCGGCCCAGGCCTGCAGGGCCTGGCTGTAGGCCATCTCACCGCCGCCCTGGTCCACCCAGGCATTGAGGCTCATGTTCTGCCCCTTGAAGGGCAGCGGGTATTCCCCCCGCCGCCGCAACACCCGGCAGAGGGCGGCCGCCATCAGCGATTTTCCGGCTCCACTGCTGGTGCCGAGCACCATCAGGGCGGGGAGATGGCCCAGATGTTCGCTGCTCACAGGCGGGGCCGGTGGCGGCGCAGGTTCTGGTGAATGCGCTCAGCCAGCCCCGCCCGGGGGATCTCCCCGGGGAATCCGGCCAGCAGCCGGCGTCCCATCGGCGTCAGCCGCACCCGGTCGGTCAGCCCCTGGCCGTCCACCTCGCGGCGCAGTACCCCCAGCCGGATCAACCAGATGAAGTGGTCCTCGACCCGTTGCGGGCCCATCGTCAGAAAGCAGAAGACCGGCCAGTCGCGGCGGTCGCAGAGGGCCCCGCTGCCGATCGCTTCCTGCTCCACCAGCGCGTAGAACGCCCTCCGGAAGGGCAGGCAGCGCAGGGCACTGGCGGCACGGCTGAAGGAGCGCCCCGGCTTGGGGCAGACAGCGGGATCCATGCCGATGATTCTCCCGGATTAACGGCCGCCGCCGCCACGACGCCCGCCGCCGCGACGATGGGGGCCGTTGCCACTCTTTGATGAAGCCGTTGCTGCTCGCCTCCGCCTCGCCGGCCCGCCGCCGCCTGCTGGAGCAGGCCGCCATCCCCCACCGCGTCCAGGTGAGTGGTGTCGATGAGCAGGCGATGACGGGGCTGGCCGGTCCCCTCGGCCCCCAGCCCCTGGTGCAACGGCTTGCCCAGGCCAAGGCGGAGGCCGTGCTGGCCCAGGTGGCCGCTGCACCTGGCGGGAAGCCAGGGGTTCTGGGCTGCGATTCAGTGCTGGAGTTTGAGGGGGAGGTGTTCGGAAAGCCTGGCGACGCAGGCCAGGCGGGCCGGCGCTGGCGGCGGATGGCGGGTCGGTGGGGGGAGCTTCACACCGGCCATTGCCTCCTGCGCGGAGAGCCCTGCGGGGCGTCCCCCCTGCTCGCCACGGTGACCACCCGGGTGTTGTTCGCCGCCCTGACGGAGGCGGAAATCAACGCCTATGTCGAGACCGGTGAACCCTTGCACTGCGCCGGTGGCTTTGCCCTTGAGGGCAGGGGTGGCCTGATGGTGGAGCGCATTGAAGGCTGCTTCAGCAATGTGATCGGTCTGAGCCTTCCCTTGCTGCGGCGCTGGCTGCAGGAGGACAGTGCGATCAGCGGAACAGGCTGTTGAACAGACCCTGCAGAAACTGGTTGGTTGGATTCAGCGAGGGAGGATAGGTCTGTGGATTTCCCTGTTGACCAAATTGCTGGTCGAACTGCGGATCCCCCGCGCGGGTGTTCAGCCGCATGTTGGCCCAGTTGAAGAGCACTTCATTGCCGCGCCTGGTGTAACGCACTGGCCATGTTCCATTGTTGTCTCGAAGCACCAGTTCTCCCTGCCGGTTGTAGAAGGCGAATTGCCGTCCGTCCTGTAGCTCCACGGAATAGGCGGTTCCGTTGGATGTGTTTCGCTGCCTGAGATTGCAGCTGCCGTTGAAAAGTCTCCGCCCGAGCTGAGAGAGATCGCAGAAGCTGGTCTGCTGGTTCTGGTTCCAGTTGTTGGTGCTGTTGTTCCAGATGTTGTTGTTGGAGTTGTTGTTTCCCCACTGATTCCCTGTGTTGTCAACGCTGCCAAACAGCTGACGGCTCAGCCGGTTGCTCACATTCGTTTTTTTCCAGCCGTTGTCCCAGCAGAGCCGGCGCCGCACATCACACACCTCGCCACCGCTGAACTGGAATTCCCTGGGCATCTGCCGCCCGCTGAGCAGCCGCTTGAGGGCCTGCTCAGCGTTGCGGTCAAAGTAGCGCCGGGTCAACGACACGGAAGCGCCATTGCTGTCGTAGCAGATCCGAACCGCCGGATCGCAGATCACGCCGCTGCGGGGAAAGTCAAGGGATTGGGTCTTGGCGCTTGCCGCCGTTGGCGTGGTCACCGCCTGGGCCCCCACCAGGGACAGGGCAGCCAGCCAGCCGAGCGCCTGCTTCTGAAGATGAGCAGCGGTGCTTTTCTCTGTCATGGGAGTTGTCACGGGGTGAGGTGGTTGGAGAGGTGGTTGGAATGGTGTGCTGATTGACCAGGCCCTTCTTTTGAACCGTAGCCAGGTTGTAAGCAGGGGATGCAACCAGAGTTCCTCCAACCTGCGCTCCTTCGCAACCAGATGTTTCGACCATGAAAAACCCCCCGCATCGGCGGGGGGTGGTGGCTTCCCCATTGGGAGCGGCTGCAGCCCGGAGGCTCAGTCGAGATCAGGCATGGCCAGGGTGGGCTCTGCCTTGCGGTCGATCCCTTTCTCAAAACCGGCGGCGGCGGCACGGGCACGGCCCGCATGCCAGAGGTGACCCACCAGGAAGAAGAAAGCCAGAACGAACTGGGTGGCTGAGAGCCACTGACGCACGTTCACGAAGTTCACCGAGTTGGGTTCGGTGATGATGCCGCCCACCGAGTTGATCGAGGCGTTGGGCGCGTGGGTCATGTATTCAGCGGCCCGACGCACCTGCCAGGGCTGAATGTCGTTCTGGAGTTTGTCGAGGCTGAGGCCATTCGGGCCACGCAGGGGCTCCAGCCAGGGGCCACGGAAATCCCAGAAGCGCATCGTTTCACCACCGAAGATGATCTCACCGGTGGGGGAGCGCATCAGGTATTTGCCAAGGCCGGTGGGACCCATGGCCGAACCGATGTTGGCGCCCAGGCGCTGGTCGCGGACCAGGAAGGTGAAGCTCTGGGCCTGGGAGGACTCGGCGTTGGTGGGGCCGTAGAACTCAGAGGGATAGGCGGTGTTGTTGAACCAGATGTAGGTGCTGGCGATGAAGCTCATCAGGCTCAGGGCACCGAGGCTGTAGCTCAGGTAGGCCTCACCATTCCAGATGAAGGCGCGGCGCACCCAGCCGAATGGCTTGGTGATCACGTGCCAGATGCCACCGAAGATGCAGATCATGCCAACCCAGATGTGGCCACCGATGATGTCTTCCATGGAGTTCACCCCGATGATCCAGCCTTCGCCACCGAAGGGGGCGCGGAACAGATAACCGAAGATCACTGCCGGGCTGAGGGTGGGGTTGGTGATCATCCGCACGTCGCCACCACCGGGGGCCCAGGTGTCGTAGACACCGCCGAAGAACATCGCCTTGAACACCAGCAGCAGCGCACCGACCCCAAGCAGGATCAGGTGATAGCCAATGATGTTGGTCATCTGGTTCTTGTCACGCCAGTCCTGGGAGAAGAAGGAGGAGTAGTTCTCCAGGATCTCCGGGCCACGCAGAGCGTGATACAGGCCACCGAGGCCAAGCACAGCTGAACTGATCAGGTGAAGCACCCCCACCACAAAGAAGGGGTAGAGGCTGGTGACCTCGCCGCCGGGGCCGACGCCATAGCCAAGGGTGGCGACGTGGGGGAACAGGATCAGGCCCTGTTCGTACATCGGCTTGTCGAAGCTGAAATGACTCACTTCGAACAGCATCATCGCCCCGGCCCAGAACACCATCAGGCCGGCATGGGCCACGTGGGCCCCAAGCAGACGGCCGGAGAGGTTGATCAGGCGGGCATTGCCTGCCCACCAGGCATAACCGGTGGAGTCGAGATCCTTGCCACCAACGGCGACAAGGGAGGGATTAGAGAGCGTTACCACGGGGCAGGACCTCCTCAGGGAAGACGAAGTTTTCATGGGGCTGGTCAGCCGGTGCCATCCAGGCACGCAGACCTTCGTTCAGAAGAATGTTCTTCGTATAGAAGGTTTCGAACTCAGGATCCTCAGCCGCGCGGATCTCCTGGCTCACGAAGTCATAGGCCCGCAGGTTCAGCGCCAGGCCGATGATGCCGATGCTGCTGGTCCACAGACCCATCACCGGCACAAACAGCATGAAGAAGTGCAGCCAGCGCTTGTTGGAGAAGGCGATCCCGAAGATCTGGCTCCAGAAGCGGTTGGCCGTCACCATCGAGTAGGTCTCCTCTTCCTGGGTGGGCTCGAACGCCTTGAAGGTGTTCGCCTGCTCGGAGTCTTCGAAGAGGGTGTTCTCCACCGTGGCGCCGTGGATGGCACACAGCAGCGCACCGCCCAGGATGCCGGCCACGCCCATCATGTGGAACGGGTTCAGCGTCCAGTTGTGGAAGCCCTGCAGGAACAGCAGGAAGCGGAAGATCGCCGCCACCCCGAAGGAGGGCGCGAAGAACCAGCTGCTCTGGCCCAGGGGGTACATCAGGAACACGCTCACGAACACCGCGATCGGGCCGGAGAAGGCGATGGCGTTGTAGGGGCGGATGCCCACCAGCCGGGCGATCTCGAACTGACGCAGCATGAAGCCGATCAGCGAGAAGGCACCGTGCAGGGCCACGAACGGCCAGAGGCCACCGAGCTGCACCCAGCGCACGAAATCACCCTGGGCTTCCGGGCCCCAGAGCAGCAGCAGGCTGTGACCCATCGCGTCGGCAGGGGTGCTCACCGCAGCGGTGAGGAAGTTGCAACCCTCCAGATAGCTGCTGGCAATGCCGTGGGTGTACCAGGAGGTGGCGAAGGTGGTGCCGGTCAGCCAGCCACCCAGCGCCAGATAGGCGGTGGGAAAGAGCAGCAGGCCGGACCAGCCGACAAAGACAAAGCGGTCACGCTTGAGCCAGTCGTCGAGGACATCGAACCATCCCCGCGTAGCTGGCGCGCGCCCTAGGGCAATCGTCATGGGTGCTTCATGAAGCGTTACAGAGCAACCTTAGGAGGATCGATGCCAGCACTGCGGCTTCGCCCCTGCTGCGCCCCGGGAAAGGCACCACTCTGTCCAGACGGGTCAACCAGTCGGCCTGGGCTTCGGCGCAAGGCCTCGCCATTCGCCAGAGTGCCTATTGGCCTTTCCTTACAACCCGTGTACGTCGTCGAGCTCTCCCTCAAGCTCAGCCCCATGCCCGTTTCGGTGCAGCGCAAGGAGCTGAGTGACGCCCAGGCCCTTTACGGCCAGATCAAGGCCGCCCTGGAGAGCGGCCAACCCCGGGTGCTCGAACTCACCTGTGAGAAAGCCGAGGAGAAGCGGGTCAGCCTGCTGAGCAGCGAACTGGTGGCCCTGCAGATCTATGAAAAGTCTGCGGCCGGCGGCGGCGGCAGCAAGCGGCCCGGCTTCTCCTTCGACAGCTGACCTTGGCAAGTCCCCTGGTGGTGGAGCAACTGGGCTTCACCTGGCCCTCCGGAAGCCGGGCCCTGGAACACTGCAGCTTCCGCTTGCCGGAACCAGGGCTCTGGATGCTGGTGGGCGGCAATGGCAGCGGCAAAAGCACCCTGCTGCGGCTGATCGCCGGCCTGCTGGAGCCGCAGCAGGGCCGGATCCACTGTTCATTCAAAACCGCCCTGGTGTTCCAGAACCCGGATCACCAACTGCTGCTGCCCAGTTGCGGCACTGATCTTCAGCTCTCCCTGCCGGCAGGACTCGATCGGGCCCAGCGTCAGGTCAGGGTTCAAGCGGCCCTCGCCCAGGTGGGGCTCGATGGCTTTGAGCAACGGCCGATCCACACCCTCAGCGGCGGCCAGAAACAGCGGCTGGCGATTGCCGGCGCCCTGGCCAGTGAAGCCCACCTGCTGCTGCTGGATGAACCCACCGCCCTGCTGGATCCCACCAGCCAGCAGGAGGTTCTCGGCTTGATCAGGCAGCTCTGCAGCCGCGGCGAGGCCCCCCTGGCCGCCCTGTGGATCACCCACCGGCTTGAGGAACTGGATGGCTGCCATGGTGCCGCCCTGATGGAAGGGGGATCGCTCGGGCTCTGGCAGGAAGGGTCGCGTCTGCGGGAGCGGCTGGAGCGGAGCCTTCCCCCCCTTGCCGGGCGGCAAGGCTGAGGGGTAGGTTCACCAAGCCACAATCCTCGGTAGCTCAGTGGTAGAGCGGTCGGCTGTTAACCGATTGGTCGCAGGTTCGAATCCCGCCCGGGGAGTTTTCTGATCCAGCCCCTTGCCAAAGGCTGGCCTGGCTTGGAGCCCGGCCAGGCAACGCCACATCGGCATCGGAAGGCATTGAGAAGAAAAGGAAGACTTAAGATTTCGAGGTTCCTTTTCCGGTTCTCCCTGCCGTTGGCGCCTTCCCTGGCCTGCTGCTTTCGCGAACTGCCAAGGCAGAGCCCAGAGCTGGACAGGAGCAACGCAACGGATCAGCAGCAGATAAGAACCAATCAGGCCATGCCAATGCCAACGCTTCGGCAATGTTGATGGCCACTTCCCTGCCATCCCACCTGCCCAGGCAATCCTCCATGAAGCCCTGCATCCTGTTGATCGAAGACGACACGGACATGCGGGAGCTGGTGGCGGGTCATCTCGAACATGGGGGCTTCCGGGTCGAATGCGCTGACGACGGCATCAAGGGCCAGGCCCTGGCCATGCAGGCGAATCCGGATCTGATCCTGCTCGACCTGATGCTCCCCAAGGTGGACGGGCTCACCTTGTGCCAGCGGCTGCGGCGGGATGAACGCAGTGCAGGGATCCCGATCCTGATGATCACGGCCCTGGGCGGAACCAAAGACAAGGTGAGCGGCTTCAACTCCGGCGCCGACGATTACCTCACCAAACCCTTCGACCTCGAGGAGCTGCTGGCACGGGTCAAGGCCCTGCTCCGCCGCAGCGACCGAGCCTCCCTCTCCACCAAGCCGGGCGAAATCCTCAGTTTTGGCCCCCTCATCCTGGTGCGGGAGCGGTTCGAGGCGATCTGGTTCGATGCAGCGGTGCGGCTCACCCATCTGGAATTCGAGCTGCTGCATTGCCTGCTGCAGCGCCATGGGCAGACGGTGGCGCCGCCGCTGATTCTCAAGGAGGTCTGGGGTTACGAACCCGATGACGACATCGAGACGATCCGGGTGCATGTTCGCCATCTACGCACCAAACTGGAGCCCGATCCCCGCAAACCCCGCTTCATCAAGACGGTTTACGGGGCCGGATACTGCCTTGAACTGCCGACTGATCCCCACCTGGAGCAGGGCGGGAACCACCATTTTCCCTGAGCTCCAGCAAGGCCACCTCCCAGGCAAGCCGGGGCTGGACAAAGCCCTTCAACTGGCCACGCAACCGCTCGATCCGGTCCTGATCCCGGCGCTGTAGATCGCGGCGCCAGAGCTGCCATTGCCACCAATCCAGCAACCAGAGTTGCTGCTCGAGATCGAGGGTTTCACAGAGATCCCGGGCCAGGGCGAGCGCCTCGATCGGCGCACCGGTGCCGGCGAGCAGCCGCCCGGCCAGTTCCCAGGGGAGCGCCTGCCACTGCTGGCGATGGTGCAGCAGGGCGCCGGGGGATCCGGCCGCCAGCTCCAGCAGGGCCGCCGGGTCGGCTGCAGCCGCCGGATGGTCCAACCGGCTGAGCACCCGGTCCATCGCCTCGGCGTCAAGCCGGGCAAAGGGAATCAACTGGCAGCGGGAGCGGATCGTGCTCAACAGCCGCTCCGGTGCGGCGCTGAGCAGGATCAACAGCCCATCACCGGGTTCCTCCAGGGTCTTGAGCAGGGCGTTGGCTGCCGCTTCGGCCATGGCCTCCACCGCCTCGATCAAGACCAGGCAGCGGCTGGCTTCGAGGGGGCGCCGCGCCAGGAAGCGGCTGACGGCCCGCACCTGCTCGAGCCTCAACTGGGGCAGAGCCCGCTTTGCCACACCGAGCGCATCGGCCTGGGAAGCCAGAACGAGCTGGCCTTGATGCTGATAGGTGGGCTCCAGCCAGAGCAGATCAGGGTGATTGCCCTCCAGAAGCCGCCGCCGCACGCCGGGAGATCCCTCCAGGCCAACCAGCACCCCCTCGAGGAAACGCAGCGCAGCCAGGCGACGTCCCACCCCATCCGGGCCGGCGAACAGATAGGCCGGAGCCAGTCGCTGCAGCTTGAGGCTGGCCTCAAGCAGGCCCACGGCCCGGGGCTGGCCCACCAACTCGGCAAACAGCTCAGCCATCGCGGCGGACCCCGAACCGGCCGCTGATGGCGGCGCGGATCGATGCGGCCACCTCATGGGCCGGTGGCATCGCATCGATCCGCTGCCAGCCCCGCTCCAGGGCAAGCACCCCGAAGCCCCCGCGAACGCGCTCCAGCAGGGCGGCCCCTCCCGCCTCGATCCGATCGGCGGGGCGATCACCCCGCCTCAGCAGGGAGGACTCCAGGGGCAGGTCGAGCCAGAGGGTGAGATCGGCGCTCACCCCGGCTGTGGCAATCGCCTCCAGGGTGGCAATCAGCTCCAGGCTGAGGCCGCGTCCATAGCCCTGATAGGCGACGGTCGAGCCGGTGAACCGGTCACTCACCACCCAGTCACCAGCCTCCAGGGCGGGCAGAAGGATCTCCCGGACGTGCTGGGCCCGATCCGCCGCGTAAAGCAGCAACTCGGCGGTGGGGCAGGGTGAGGAGGCCGGCGGCGGATCGAGCAGCAGCGCCCGCAGGGCCAGACCGAGGGCCGTGCCACCGGGCTCACGGCTGATCACCAGCCTGGCCCCTGCGGGCATCAGGCCGCTGGCTGGGAGCCATTGGCGAAGCAGCTGCAGCTGGGTGGTCTTGCCACAGCCATCGATGCCTTCGAAGACCAGCAACCTGCCCGGAGCGGGACCAAGGTCAGGGGCGGCCATGCAGCGAAAGCGCATTGACCACAACGGTGATCGAGCTGGCGGCCATCAGGAGGGCGGCGAGGGGGGGGGAGAGCAACAGGCCGAAGCGCGGCAGCAGCATGCCAGCGGCGATCGGCAGCATCACGAGGTTGTAGCCGAAGGCCCAGGCCAGGTTCTGGCGCACCTTGGCCATGGTGCGGCGAGCCAGAAGCAGGGCTTCCGCCACTCCCTCCAGACGATCGCCCAGGAGCACCAGATCGGCCGTGTCCTGGGCAATCTGGGTGCCTGTGCCCATGGCGATGCCGAGGTCGGCGGCGGCCAGGGCAGGGGCATCGTTGATGCCATCGCCCACCATGGCCACCGGACCCTTCTGGCGCCAGTGCAGGATCCGTTTCAGCTTCTCTTCAGGACGAAGCTCCCAGGCCAGCGATCCAGGCGCCAGGCCCAGCCGTTCGCCAAGGCGCAAAACCGCCTGCCGCCGATCGCCGCTCAGCACCCCCACCGTCAACCCCATCCTGTTCAGGGCCTCCAATGTGGCCGCCGCATCGGGGCGGGCTTGGTCCTGCACCGCAACCAGGCCAAGCAGGGCATCGCCGGCGGCCACTCCCATCACCGTGCCGCCATCGGCTTCCAGCTCAGCCAGCCTGGCTTCCAGCGTCGCTCCGGCCTGAAGGCCGAGCTGAGTCAGCCAATCGGGCTGACCCACCCGGCAGGCCCCCGCCTCTCCAGCGATCTCCCCGGCCACCCCAGCCCCGGCGAAGGTGGTGCTGTTGGCCACCTCCAGCAACGGCAGCTGGCGGAGCTGGGCTTCCTGGAGCAGGGCATGACCGAGAGGATGGCGCGTCTGCTGCTCAAGGCTGGCGGCCACCTGCAGGAGCCGCTCAGCCCCGCCCGCCTCAACCGGCTCGGTCGCGATCACCAGGGGGCGGCCAAGGGTGAGGGTGCCGGTCTTGTCGAACAACACCGTCCGCAGGCTGGCGGCCATTTCAATCGCATCACCGCCACGAAACAACATCCCGGAGCGCGCCGCCATGCCTGAACCCACCGTGATGGCGCAGGGGGTGGCCAGACCCAGGGCACAGGGACAGGCCACCACCAGTACGGAGATCGCCAGTTGCAGAGCCAGGGAAAACGGCGTGTCAGCGGCTGCGCCGAGCACCCCATGCAGTCCGCCATGACCGGCCATCCCAGCGCTGCCTTCGGCTGCAGCCAGAAGCACCTGGGGCCAGAGCAGGGTGCCCCACTGCCACCAGAACAGAAACGTGGCCAGAGCCAGCACCAGAACGACCAGACAGAAGCGGCCGGCGATCCGATCAGCCAGGCCCTGGATCGGCGCCTTGCGGGCCTGGGCCTGCTCCACCAGGTCGATGATGCGGGCCAGGGAGGTCGCAGCGCCGGCCCGCCGCACTTCCAGCACCAAGGGGGCCTGCAGATTGAGCATGCCGGCCTCCAGCTCGCAGCCGGGCCGGGCTTCCAACGGCAGCGATTCGCCACTGAAGCTCGAAACGTCCACGGCGGAGCAGCCCTCCAGTACCACCCCATCGACGGGGATCCGGTCGCCGGGCAGCAGGCGCAGCCTGTCTCCTGGCCGCAGGCCACCCACCCTCACCTGGCGGGGGGGATCATCGCCCAGCAGGAGCAGGGCGGTATCCGGTTGCAGTGCGGCGAGCTGTTCGAGGGCCCGCCCCGTGCGGTTGCGGGCTCGCTCCTCAAGGAAGCGGCCCAACAGCACGAATCCGAGCAGCATCACGGGCTCGTTGAAAAAGCAGGGCCAGCCCGTGCGGGGCCACAGGAAGGCCACCAGGCTGGCCAGATAGGCACTGCCCATGCCTAGCCCCACCAGGGTGTCCATGCCGGGAACCCCATGCCAGGCCTGGACCGCCCCACGCACCAGGATCGAACGGCCGGGACCCAGCAGGGCCGCGGTGGCCAGCAGGGCATGGAAGCCGAGGGAGCCCAGGGGGGACGGCGGCAGGGTGCCGGCCATGGTGAGGTGACCGATCACCGAAACCAGCAGCAAGGCCAGGGCGACAACCAGCTGGCGCCAGTCCTGCCACCAGCGGTGGCGATCCTGCCGCTCAGCGCGGCTGCGGGGAGCGGCCGTGGCATCGCGGGGCTGGGCCCTGAATCCGAGCGATTCGAGGCTGGCGATCAGGCCCTGAACGGGGTCGCTGGCCGGATCCGCCTCCAGCTCCACCCAGGCGGTGCGGGTCAGCAGGTTGACGCTGGCCTGGCGGACGCCGGGCTGCTCCAGCAGCCGCTGCTCCACGGCCCGCACGCAACCGCCGCATTTCATGCCCTCCAGATCGAGCAGCACGGGATCCGCCAGGACGGGGTTCCGCGGTGGTGGGACAGCAGATGGGGTCACAGCCAGAGCCGGGTGGCCAAAGGCTAGGCAGTCGAGCCGGAGAGACCCCCGGCGGCGAACAACCGTCAGGATGGGACGACCGAGCCGCCGTCCGCCGCCGTGCCCCGCAGCCAACGCAACGACAACTTCATCGACAAGAGCTTCACGGTGATGGCCGACCTGATCCTGAAGGTGCTGCCCACCAATCGGCGCTCCAAGGAGGCCTTCGCCTACTACCGCGACGGCATGAGCGCCCAGGGGGACGGGGAGTATGCCGAGGCGCTGGAGAACTACGAAGAGGCCCTCAAGCTGGAGGACGACCCCAACGACCGCGCCTTCATCCTCTACAACATGGCCCTGGTTTTCACCAGCAACGGCGATCACCAGAAGGCCCTGGAGTTCTATGACCAGGTTCTGGAGCTCAACGGCAACATGCCCCAGGCGCTCAACAACATGGCCGTGATTCACCACCACCTCGGCTCCCTGGCTGAGGAGCGGGGTGACACCGATGAATCGGATCGCTGCTTCTCCCGTGCCGCGGAGTTCTGGGGCCGGGCGATCCGGATGGCCCCCAACAATTACATCGAGGCCCAGAACTGGCTCAAGACAAGCGGCCGCGGCTCCGTCGACGTGTATTTCTGAGCGGTCAGTCGGCGGCAGGGTCAACCCCCAGGGCCGCCACCAGGGCTTCCGCCACACTGGCCGCCTCGATCACCTCCAGGCCGAGCTCCACCGCCAGGGGGCTCAGACCGCTCGCCCGCGGCACGACGGCGCGCTGGAAGCCAAGCCTGGCGGCCTCCTGCAAGCGCAGCTCCAGCTGACCCACCGGCCGCAGCTGCCCCCCCAGTCCCAGCTCCCCCACCAGCACCGTGCCCGCCGGCAAAGTGAGGTCGCGGTAACTGGCCACCACTGCCGCCGCCACCCCAAGGTCCGCCGCCGGTTCCTCCACATCCAGGCCACCGGCCACGGAGATGTAGCAATCGAAGCGGGACAGCGGCAGCCCCATGTGCTTTTCCAGCACCGCCAGGATCTGATGCAGGCGGTTGATGCCGATGCCGGTGGCCGTGCGCCGCGGGCTGGCATAGCTGGTGCTGCTCACCAGCGATTGCAGCTCCACCAGCAGGGGGCGGGTGCCTTCACAGGCCACGATCGTGGCCGTGCCGGCCGCGGGGCCATGGGTCCCCAGGAAGAGTTCGCTGGGGTTGCTGACCTCAACCAGGCCCCTGTCGCGCATCTCGAACACACCGAGCTCATGGGTGGCGCCGAAGCGGTTCTTGACCGCTCGCAGCAGCCGGTGGCTGGCAAAACGGTCCCCTTCGAAGGTGAGCACGGCATCCACCAGGTGCTCAAGCACCTTCGGGCCGGCCAGCATTCCCTCCTTGGTGACATGCCCCACCAGCAGCAGGGCCGTGTCCTGGCGTTTGGCCAGGCGCTGCAGGGCAGCGGCACAGTCGCGCACCTGGGCCACCGAACCTGGCGCGCTGGTGAGTTCCGCATCGTGGAGAGCCTGGATGCTGTCGATGATCGCCACCGCCGGCCGCAGCGCTTCCAGTTCCTGAAGCACCAGGTCCAGATCGGTTTCGGCCAGCAACTGCAGGCTGACGGGATCCGGCCTGGCCGTGGTGCCAGGCCCCAGCCGGCGCCAGCGCAGCTTCACCTGCTGGGCCGATTCCTCGGCGCTCACGTAGAGCACCGAACAGGTGCGGGCCATCACCTGGGCGGCCTGGAGCAGCAACGTTGATTTGCCGATGCCGGGATCCCCTCCCACCAGCACCAGGGACCCGGGCACCAGACCACCGCCCAGGACCCGATCGAGTTCCTCAAAGCCGCTGGCCAACCGCGCCAGGGGACGCTCTCCCACCGCCTGAATCGGCTGGGAGCGGCGCGGACGGGCCGCCAGGTGCTGAGGCTCCCCCTGGGGGGAATCGGTGGCCAGGGGGGCCAGGCTCCGGCGGCGGCGGCCGTCAGCGGGAGGGCTGGCCTGCTCGACCAGGGTGTTCCAGCCACCACAGCCCGGGCAGCGGCCAAAGAACTGGCGCGCCTGGGCTCCGCAGCTCTGGCAGACGAAGGAAAGGCTGGCTCGTCCCAAGGTGGTGTATGAAGAATGGTGGCGTTCGATGAACCCTTTGGCACTCAGGCCTTTTCAGTGGTCGGATCTGTTGTAATCCTGTCGCGCCGCGATGACGGCTTCCCCCCCCGCCAAGGAAACGATTCTGGTCGTCGATGACGAGGCCAGCATTCGTCGGATTCTGGAAACACGCCTTTCGATGATCGGTTACCACGTGGTAACCGCCTCCGACGGCATCGAAGCCCTCGAAGCTTTCCGTCTGTCCAGCCCCGACCTGGTTGTGCTCGACGTGATGATGCCGAAGCTTGATGGCTACGGCGTCTGCCAGGAGCTGCGCAAGGAGTCGGATGTGCCGATCGTGATGCTCACCGCCCTCGGTGATGTGGCCGACCGCATCACCGGCCTCGAGCTCGGAGCCGACGACTACGTCGTCAAGCCCTTCAGCCCCAAGGAGCTGGAGGCCCGCATCCGCTGCGTGCTGCGCCGCGTCGACAAGGAGCAGGCCTTGGGCATTCCGAACTCCGGGGTGATCCAGGTGAGTGATCTGCGCATCGACACCAACAAGCGACAGGTGTACCGCGGCGACGAGCGCATCCGGCTCACCGGGATGGAGTTCAGCCTGCTGGAGCTGCTGGTCAGCCGTTCCGGCGAGCCGTTCAGCCGTGGCGAGATCCTCAAGGAGGTCTGGGGGTATACCCCGGAACGTCATGTGGACACCCGGGTGGTGGACGTCCATATTTCCCGGCTGCGCTCCAAACTGGAAGATGATCCCGCCAACCCCGAGCTGATCCTCACGGCCCGGGGCACGGGGTATCTGTTCCAGCGCATCGTGGAAGCCGTTGGCAGCGAAGGACTCTGAATTCGACCCCCGCCAGCGGCGGGCCAAGCCCAGCCGGGCAATCCGTCGGCTGGTGATCTGGTATCGCCGCAACGCTGCGGTTACCAGCCTGGTGGACACAGCCACCTCCTCAGCGAGCACGGCTGCCTCGGCCGCCGGCTCGATGGCCGGCAGCATGGCCTCAACGGCCGGCTCGGTGCTGCAGCCACTGATGATCCAGCCGCTGCGGCGGCTGCAACAGGGGGGCCTGCCGGCCGTGGCGCCGATCCGCGATGCCGATCGGCGCTGGGTGGCGGTGGATGGTATGGGGGGGGACTTCGCCCCGGGACCCATCCTGGCCGGCTGCCTGGATGCCGTGCGTCTGCTGCCGCTGCGGATCCGCTTCGTGGCCGAGGCCGAGGCCGTCAGCAGGGCGGTGGCTGCGCTGCATCTGGAAGATGAGCTCAATGGGGCGATCGCCGCCGGACTGCTGCAGCTGATCAGCAGTGGTCCTTCGGTGGGCATGCACGAAGAGGCCACGGTGGTGCGCCGCAAGCGCAATGCCAGCATCAACCTGGCCATGGACCAGGTCAAGGAAGGCCAGGCCGTGGCGGTGTACTCCGCAGGCAACTCCGGTGCCGTGATGGCCGCGGCCATCTTCCGGCTGGGCCGTCTGAAAGGCATCGAGCGGCCTGCGATCGGCGCCCTCTTCCCCACCAAGGATCCCGCCGAACAGGTGCTGGTGCTGGATGTGGGAGCCAACATGGACTGCAAGCCCAGCTACCTGCTTCAGTTCGCCCTGCTGGGGAGCATCTACAGCCGCGACGTGCTGGGGGTGGCCCGGCCCCGGATCGGCCTGCTGAACATCGGCGAGGAGGCCTGCAAGGGCAACGACCTCACGATCAAGGCCTTTGCCTTGCTGCAGGCTGAGCCCCGCCTGCGTTTCGCCGGCAATTGCGAGGGCCGCGATGTGCTCTCCGGCCAGTTCGACGTGGTGGTCTGCGATGGCTACACCGGCAACGTACTGCTCAAATTCCTGGAATCGGTCGGGAGTGTGCTGCTTGATGTGCTGCGGGCCGAGTTGCCCCGGGGTCGCCGCGGCAAGGTGGGCTCCGCCTTCCTGCGCAGCAACCTGGTGCGGATCAAGAAACGGCTCGACCATGCCGAGCACGGCGGCGCCCTGCTGCTGGGCGTCGACGGGATCTGTGTGATCGGCCACGGCAGCAGCAAGGCCCTCTCGGTCGTGAGCGCCCTGCGCCTGGCCCATCGGGCCGCCAGCCACGGTGTGATGGATGATCTGCACCAGCTCAGCACCGAGACGGAAGCGATGCAGGCCTGTGGTTGACTGAGCCCAACGGTGGTCGCGCAGGTGTCGCTCGGTCAGTTGGGCAGCGGAATGGCCCTGGTGGGCTGCGGCAGTGAGCTGCCCGCCCTCAGCCTCAGCAATGAACAGCTCAGCCAGCGGGTTGACACCAGCGACGCCTGGATCCGCAGCCGCACCGGCATCGCCTCGCGGCGGGTTGCCGGTCCTGGCGAAACGCTCACCAGCCTGGCGACCGGAGCCGCCCGCAAGGCCCTGGACCATGCCGGTTGGAGGCCGGAGGAACTGGATCTGATTCTGCTGGCCACCTCCAGCCCCGATGACCTGTTCGGCACCGCCCCCCGCATCCAGGGAGCGCTGGGCGCCCATCAGGCGGTGGCGTTCGATCTCACCGCCGCCTGCAGCGGGTTTCTGTTCGCCTTGATCACAGCGGGGCATTACATCCGCAGCGGCAGCATGCGGCGGGCCCTGGTGATCGGTGCCGATCAACTGAGCCGATGGGTCGACTGGAGCGACCGCAGCACCTGCGTGCTGTTCGGGGATGGGGCCGCCGCCGTGGCGATCGAAGCCTGTCCGAACGGGCGCGATGGGCTGATCGGTTTCCGTATGCACTCCGATGGCCGCCGCACAGCCTGCCTGTCCCTGGAACAGAGCCTGGAGCGGCAACCGCTGGTGGAGGGCCACTCGGCCCAACGCGGCGGCTTCCTGCCGATCCACATGAATGGCCAGGAGGTCTACAAGTTCGCCGTGAGGGAGGTTCCCGCGGTGCTGGAGGCCCTGCTGCAGGACACCGCCACCACGACGGACCAGATCGACTGGCTGCTCCTGCACCAGGCCAACCAGCGCATCCTCGATGCCGTGGCCACACGGCTCTCCATCCCTGCGGACCGGGTGCTCAGCAACCTGGCCAGCTACGGCAACACCTCAGCCGCCACAATCCCCCTGATGCTGGATGAAGCCGTCCGGGATGGGCGCGTCCAGCCCGGCCAGTTGATTGCCACCAGTGGTTTCGGCGCCGGCCTGAGCTGGGGGGCCGCCCTGCTGCGCTGGCAGGGGCCCGGGCTGGCCAGCTCCTAATCTCCTGCCGGTTGACGGACGCGGCGCCATGGGGATTGCCTGGGTTTTTCCCGGCCAGGGATCACAGAAACTCGGCATGGCGGAGGGGCTGCTGGATCTCCCAGCTGCCAGGCCGCGTTTTGAGGCCGCCTCGGAGCTGCTGGGTCGCGATCTGCTGGCGATCTGCGCTGGATCCTGCCTGCCTGCGGATGCGGGTACCACGGATCTGAACGACACCCGCAACACCCAGGTGGCCCTGTTCGTAGTGGAGAGCCTGCTGGTCGATGGGCTCAAGGCCCAGGGGCGCACGGCCCAGCTTGTGGCCGGCCACAGCCTGGGCGAACTGGTGGCCCTCTATGCCGCCGATGTCTTCGACTTCAACACCGGCCTGGCGCTGATCCAGCGCCGCAGTCAGCTGATGGCAGCAGCCGGGGGCGGGGCGATGACCGCCGTGATCGGCTTCGATCGTGACGAACTGGAGCACCTGGTGGCCAGTGCCGCTGGGGTGGTGATCGCCAACGACAACAGCCGCTCCCAGGTGGTGCTCTCCGGCGAACCGGCGGCGGTGGCTCAATTGAGCAGCGCCCTGACCTGCAAGCGAGCCATTCCCCTCGCCGTTTCAGGCGCGTTCCATTCACCCTGGATGCAGGAGGCGGCTACCGCCTTCGCCGCCGACCTGGAGCCGATTGCCTTCGCGAATGCCAACATCCCGGTGCTCAGCAATGCCGATCCCAGGCCCGAAACGGCAGGCCCGGTTCTCAAGACCCGGCTGGCCCGGCAGATGGTGAGCGGCGTGCGCTGGCGCGAGACCATGGCCCAGTTCCCGATCCACCGGATCGGCACCGTGGTGGAAATCGGGCCCGGCCATGTGCTCAGCGGCCTGATCAAGCGTGACCTCGACGGGATCGTCACGGCGCGGATCGCCAGTGGCGCGGATCTGGGATTTTGAGCACACCCGCCCCTGCGCCAGCTGCGCACCTTCACCCGCCAGCCCTGCTGACACCCCAGCCCAGCTTCACGTACCACCTGGTGAGCTACCTGCTCGTTTTTCCCATCTTCCGGCTGCTGTTCCGTGGCCGAACCGCCTGCAATGCCCAGGTGCCGATGGAGGGAGCGCTGGTGGTGGTGGCCAACCATGGCTCCCATCTGGATCCGCCCCTGCTGGGCCATGCCCTGGGTCGTCCGGTGGCCTTCATGGCCAAGGCCGAGCTGTTTCGGGTCCCCCTGCTGGGCACGGTGATCCGGGCCTGTGGGGCCTACCCCGTTGCCCGGGGCGCCAGTGACCGTGAGGCCATTCGCGTCGCCTTAGTCCGCCTCTCCGAAGGCTGGGCCACGGGGGTGTTCCTCGATGGCACCCGCCAGGGCGACGGCCGGGTGAACGATCCCCAGCAGGGTGCCGCCTTTCTGGCGGCCAAGGCGGGTGTCCCGCTGTTGCCGGTCGCCATCGTCAACAGCCACCGGGCCCTCGGCACCGGACGGCTCTGGCCGCGACTGGTGCCCATCCACATTCGAATCGGCCAGCCGATTCCGCCGCCGGCCTCCCGTCGCCGTGCCGATCTGGAAGCCACCACCCTCGCCTGTCAGGCCCAGATCAACGGGTTGCTGGAGCAAGGGTTGCTGCCACCGGGGCAGGTCAGGTCCGCACTGCCGCCCAGTGGGCCAGATCACGGCCGCTGATCACCCAGACCAGCGCCCTGAGTCCATCACGCCAGACCTTGCTGCGCCGCTCGGGTAGGCAGCGCGGCCCGCAGGGCACGGTCACCGGGGTCAGCTCGATGGCCCGGCTGCCGGCAATGATCCGGCCCACCAGCAGTGCCCTGCCCATGTGGTCGCTGCTGGTGACCAGCAGCACGTGGCGAATGCCGGAACCTTTGAGGTCATCCACCAGCGTTGTGAAGTTGGTGACGGTGTCGCGGGCGCGGTAATCGAGCTGGTACTGGTGAGGGCCGAGGCCCTCCTGGTGGAACAGCCATCGGGCGTATTCCGGGTTGCTGCCACCACTCACCACCACAGGCAAGTGGTAGCGCTGGGCCAGCTGGCCAGCCCGCCGCTCCCGGGCCACATCCCCGCCCAGCACCAGAATCAGCTGGGGCTCCAAGGAGGGCCGCTGCTGCAGGAACGGGACCTGGATCGAGCCCAGTTCAGCAGCGCGGGGCAGGCTGACCAGGCCCAGTCCGAGCAGGACCCAGGGGACGAGCCGTCGCATCAGGCCGGCACCACCGGGCTGGTGGGATAGATCGGCAGAACGGGCTGCCAGGGGCCAGGCAGTCCGGCCCTGGCCGCCGCCTGGCTCAACAGCAGCAACTGGATCAGGTCGGCGGCAGGGTCCACCCTGAGCTCAAAACAGGGAGCCGCCGTCAGGGGATCGGCAGAGGGGAACAGCTGGGGCACCGCAACTTCGGCAAGCCCACCCAAAGCCCCTGAATCCGCCTTGTAGCAGCCGGCCACCACGCCACGACGGGGCAACACCTGGGTGATCCAGAACGGCGCAGCCTCGCTGCCGCTCTGGCCGGCCAGCCAGAAACATCGGGCGCTCAACAGGAAACTGCTGAACCCATCAAGGGGGCAGCCGATTTGCTGGGCAAGGGTGCGGGCCAGCACCACGGTGAGCCGGGTGCCGGTGAAGCCGCCAGGCCCGGTGGCCACTGCAAGGCGGCCCAGCTCGCTCCAGCGGCTGGCCGGGAGTTGCTGCTCCACACAGGCCAGCAGTTCGTTCCCCATGCTGCGGCCCAGGGGATGGGTGGCCACGGACGCCGCGCCGCCGCCCAGGGGCTGGAGGCCCACCGCGAGAGTGTCGCTGCTGCTGTGCAGGGCCAGCAACCAGGGAATCCGATCGCTCATCGGGGCCGCGGCTGCCCGGGCCTGAACCGGAGCCAGCGGCCGGGATCAGCGGTGAAACTGCGGCATGCCCGCACATCCCATTCCACCCCCACCTGGGCATCGAGCAGGTCGATCACCTGCACGTGGATGCGCGGCTCAGACGGCTGAAAATCAGGGCTGGAGTTGAGATGGGAGACACCGTGCTGACGCTCCACCGCGTGATAGGCCTGGCAACGCTCGACCCAGTGACAATCCACGCAGATGCACATCCCCCGGCGGGCCACGGACCGCTCCATTCTGGGGTGGAGCGACGAGGGCGCCGCCGGTCTGGTCAGGGCGGCCGCCGTTCTGCGCCGGAACCTGCAATTCGAAGCCTGGCCCCTGGCCCTGGCCGAGCTCCCCGCCGGCACGGCCCTGGTGGGCGGCGCCGTGCGGGATGGGCTGCTGCAGCGACTGGGGGCCAGGCCCGATCTCGATCTGGTGGTTCCAGGCGATGCGATCAGCCTCTGCCAGGAGCTCAGCCGCCGCCATGGCGGCAGCGCCGTGGTGCTGGATGGAAAGCGCTCCATCGCCCGCCTGGTGCTGAGGGGCTGGTGCCTTGATCTGGCCCGCCAGGTGGGGGGCAGCCTGGAGGAGGACCTCTGGCGCCGCGATTTCCGCCTCAATGCCCTGGCCCTGCCCCTGGAGCCCCACGCCCCCCTGCTCGATCCCACCGGAGGACTGCGGGACCTGGCCCTGGCCCGGGTGGTGGCGGTCCGGGAAGCCAACCTCCGCGATGATCCATTGCGGCTGCTGCGCGGGGTTCGGCTCGCCGCCGAGCTGGGTTTCGAACTGGACGAGCAAACCGGCCACTGGATCCGGGCCCTTCACCCGCTGATCAGCGAGGTGGCACCGGAGCGGGTGCTGGTGGAACTGGAAAAACTGGCCGCCAGCGCCTCGGGCCACAGGGGCCTTGCCGTTGCCCTTGAAAACCTGTTGCTGGAACCATGGCTGGCCTGCCCGAGCCCATCTGCTGTGCTGCTCAGCCTGCAGGGACTGGATGCCGGGCCAGCCAGGCGGCTGGGCCTCGACCCGGCGGCAGCCATCTCCGCCCTGGGACTGGCCCGTCTGGCGGTGCTGTTCGATCGCGATGGTCTCGGCCGACTCCACGCCAGCCGCCAGCTCCAGCAGCGCTGCGGGCGGCTGCACCAGTGGTGGAAGCGGCTGATTGCCGTGGGGCCGGGGCTGGGGGAACGGCTGCAGCGGCTGACGGAAGCGGAGCGGCTGAGCCTCCACCAGCAACTGGGCGCCGACCTGCCCTCCCTGCTCCTGTTCTTTCCGGCGGCGGTGGCGGTGGCCTGGATGCGGCGCTGGTGCGATCCCGACGACCCGCTGTTTCATCCCCACTCCCCTGTTGATGGCTGGAGACTGCAACAGACCTTCGGACTGGTGCCTTCACGCCAGCTGGGCGACCTTCTCGCCCATCTGAGCGCGGAGCGGGCCTTCGGCAGGATCAACAATGCTGAAGAAGCCCTGAAGGCTGCCCGGATCTGGCTGGAAAGCAGCGGGCTGTGATTTACTTTGAACTGCATAGGCACGATCAGCTGCCTGCTTAGTGTCCGACAGGTGTCGGTTAATCATCAGGCTTTTCATCCATGGATCCATGGACCATCGTCTGTTCGGCTTTGCCAACGTCGACGTGGTCCTTCTGCGTGATCCAGCGTCGTGATCCGGCTCCTTGATCCGGCCTCTCGATCGATTGACCAGCGCCTCGAGCCCGTTTTCCTTTTTCTCCTCCCTTCCCATGAGTGTTCGTCTGTACGTCGGCAACCTGCCGCAGAGTTTTGATGCCAAAGAGCTGGATGCTCTGTTCACAGCGGTCGGCGAAGGCGTGCGCTTCAAAACGGTCCAAGACCGCGAAACGGGCGCCTGCCGCGGCTTCGGCTTTGCCAACGTCGACGACGAGAAGCTGGCTGACGCTGTGATCGAGCAGCTCAACGGCCTCGCCTTCGAAGGCAACACCCTTCGCATCGAACGGTCCGAGCGCAAGGAAACCCGCAGCACCCCTGCCGGCAGCGACCGTCGTCCGGCAGGCAGCAGCCCCGCCGTGGCACGCAAGTCCACCAACAAGGTGGTCCACAGCGACACGGTCACCGAAGGCGCTCCCGACCCCCGCTGGGCCGGCGAGCTGGCCAAGCTCAAGGCCCTGCTCGCCAACCAGACCGCGGCGGTCTGATTCGGCAGCACCTGCAGCCACGGATCAAGCCAATGGGGGCCCAGGGGTGATGGAAGCGTCGCGGCCAATCACCCTCGAAAGCCGGATCTGGCCGTGGATGGGCCAATCCATCCACCTTCTCCAGGCCTGCCCTCCAGAACATCCCGCCGGGATTTCAACAGTGGTTCTGGTCCACGGCTTCGGCGCCTGCTCCGGCCACTGGCGCCACAACCAACCGGCTCTTGCCGAGCACTTCAGGGTGTACGCCCTTGATCTGCTTGGCTTCGGTGCCAGTTCCAAACCCCGGTCGCGGTTGAGCGATGAACCGGAACGACCAGATTCGGTTCGGTACTGCTTCGATCTCTGGGCCAGCCAGGTGGCGGATTTCGTGGCGAGCCTGGATCCAGCAGAGCGCGACGGGCCGATCCAGTTGATCGGCAATTCCATTGGTGGGCTCGTTGTGCTGCGGGCCAGCCAGTTGCTTCTCGAGCGAGGCCTGGCACCGAGCCAGGTGATCCTGATCGACTGCGCCCAGCGCACTCTCGATGAGAAACGGATGGCGGAGCTGCCCCTGCTGGAACGGCTTCTCCGCCCCCTGGTCAAGCAACTGGTGCGGCAGCGCCCCATCGTGGCGCCGCTGTTCAAGACCCTGGCCCGCCCCGGTTTCATCCGCCAGGTGCTTGGCAAGGCATACCCCAGCGGCGCCAACGTGGACGCTGCACTGGTGGCCATGCTCTACCGACCCAGCACCGATCCCGGCGCCGCCGAAAGCTTCCGCGGCTTCATCAACCTCTTCGAAGATGTTCTGGCCCCGGAACTGCTCGCGGAGCTCACCGTGCCGGTTCGCATGATCTGGGGGGAGAAGGATCCCTGGGAAGACCCAGCGGAAGCCGAAGACTGGCAGCGGTCCTTTGCCTGCATTCGCGACTTGCGCCTCCTGCCTGGGCTGGGCCATTGTCCCCAGGACGAAGCCCCGGAACGGGTGAATCCGATTCTTCTCGACTGGCTGAATCAGGCTCAGCGGGACTGGGAGATCAGATAGGAGCAGGGAAGATCAAGAAGCTTGTATCCCTTGGGTACGAAGGCGCGCCGATTGAATACATCGTAATCGTGCCGTTCGATCACATCGAGAATGCCCCGATAAAGGCGCAGAGAGGCCCAGACGGGCCAGCGTGCATCGGCAGCAAGCCAGCGGACTCCCGCTTCCGATCGGCCGAACCACTGACGGGCCCGGTGGAGTTGGAAAGCCATCAGTTCACGCCAGTTGTCGTTGACTGTTCCCGCCATCAGCTCAGCTTCTGAGTAGTTGAATCGGCGAAGATCCTCCTGGGGAAGGTAGATACGGCCACGGCTGCGGTCTTCGCCCACATCCCGCAGGATGTTGGTGAGCTGGTTGGCGATTCCGAGGGCCACGGCCGCATGGGAGGTGTCCGGCTTTTCACTCCAGGGGGCTGAGGTGTAGGCAGGATCCAGGCCCATCACTTCCTGGGTCATCAGGCCCACAGTGCCAGCCACGCGGTAGCAGTAGAGCTCAAGCTCCTCGAAACTGGCGTAGCGCTGGCGCCGCAGATCCATGCGCTGGCCCTCGATCATGTCGAGGTACGGCTGCAGGGGCTGCGGGAAGCGCTCCAGGGTGTCTTCCATGGCCAGATCAAGGCCATCCTCGACATGGCCATCGAACAGGGCCCGGGTGCGTTCCTCCCAGCGATCCAGCCGCTCGGCGAGCCGGTCCTGCGGCAACCCCTGGGCCTGGGGGCTGTCCATCAGCTCGTCGGTGCGCCGGCACCAGACATAGATGGCCCAGATCGCCCGTCGCTTGGCGCGAGGCATCAGCAGGGTGCCGAGGTAAAACGTTTTGGCCCACTGGGCCGTTTCCCGCCGACAGGCTTCGTAGGCCTGGGCCAGGTTCAGCGGGGAACGGAGAGCGGCCATCGGAGGGGCGACCAGCACGGTCACACAGCCACCGGAACAGCCTGGCGATTGACCGCCTGGGCGCAGAGCTTGCCGCTCAGCACGGCTCCCTCCATCGAGGCGAGATAGCGCTGCATGGTGAAATCACCGGCCAGGAAGAAATTGGCGATCGGCCCATCCTGCGACGGCCGGAGTTGCTGGCAGCCAGGCACCGACTTGTAGACAGAGAGCGGGGTCTTGACCACACGGGCCTTGCGCAGCTGGGCCTGGTCGGCGCCTGTGAAATGGGAGGGGAACAGCCGTTGGAGTTCGGCGATGGTGGCGGCGATGATATCCCCATCGCTGCGGCCGATCCACGCGTCCGCCGGGGCGAAGACCAGCTCCAGCATGGAGCGGTTGGGATCGGCGTATTCCCGGCAGGTGTTGCTCATATCGGCGTACACACTGAGCAGATCGGAACGGCTGAACAAAAGGTGGTCGATCTCGGTGAGTTTGCGGTCAAACCAGAGATGAATGTTGATGACCGGAACCCCCTTGAGCCCCTCAAGCTTCTGGAAATAGGGCATCTGCTTCCAGGCTTCAGGGAGCAGCAGCTTGAGCGGATCGACCGGCAGGGCGCTCACGAAAGCATCCGCCTCCACCTCCAGCGGCTCGTTGCCCTGGATCCCGCCGATCCGGAAGGAGGCGACGGAGCCATCCCCGGCCAGGCGGATCTGCCGCAAGGGCCGGTTGAGATGCACCTCGCCCCCCCGTTCGCGGATCGAGGCCACGATCGGTTCGCAGAGCCGTTGGGGGGGGTTGCCATCCAGGAAGGCCATCTTCGAGCCGTTCTTCTCCTGGAGAAAGCGGTTCAAAGCCGTGAGTAACACGGTGCTGGAGATTTCATCGGGGTTGATGAAGTTGAGGGCCTTGCTCATGGCAATGAACACCTCATCGTTGACCCGCTCCGGAATGTTGTGCAAGCGCAGCCATTCGGTCCAGGAGTACTTGTCGCAGTTCTCGACATAATCCTGGCCCCGCAGCATCGCTGGGACAAGACCAAGTCCGAACTGGATCTTCTCCGGCCAGGTCAGCATGTCGTTGTTGCCGAGGATGGCCGCCACGCCGTTGAAGGGCGCCGGGAGATCCGGGAAGTCAAAGCGGCTGTAGGTGCCAGGGTCCTCCTTCTGGTTGAAGATCATCGCGTGGTCCTTCCACTGCAGACGGTCTTCGATGCCGAGTTCCTTGAAGAGCTGAAGCATGTTCGGGTAAGCCCCGAAGAAAATGTGCAGGCCGGTCTCGTACCAGTCACCGTCTTCGTCCTGCCAGGCGGCCACTTTGCCGCCCAGAACGTCCCTGGCTTCGTAGATCACGGGGGTGTGGCCTGCGTCGCAGAGGTACTTGGCGCAGGAAAGGCCGGCGAGACCAGCTCCGGCGATGGCGACGCGCATGAAAAACCAGGAACCAGGGTCAACCTTAAAAGGGCCGGGACAGCCAGTGCCGATCACCAGCTTCCTAAAGTTGTGCGGTGCGACCCGCTCCGGCACGCCTGTTCCCACCCCACCATGGCCGACGCCCTCCTGCTCAAGTCCACCACCCGACATGTGCGGCTGTTCACCGCCAGGGTGGAAGACGGCCAGCTCGTCGCTGATCCGTCCCAGCTGACCCTGGACCTCGATCCCGACAATGAGTTCCTCTGGGAGCCCTCCGTGCTCGAGTCGGTGCGGCAACGGTTCCGTGACCTGGTGGACAGCTTTGCCGGCCAGGACCTGACCGAGTACAACCTGCGCCGGATCGGCTCGGAGCTGGAAGGCAGGATCCGGCAGCTGCTGCAGGCCGGCGAGCTCCGCTACAACCCGGATGCCCGAGTGCTGAACTACTCGATGGGGCTGCCCCGCAGCCCTGAAGCCTGATGAGCCGCCCCCCCTACGGCCGCAGTTCCTCCTCCCAGGCCCGCGACCAGGATCGTGACGCTTACGCCTACCGATCGACCGCCTACGACGAACGGCCCAGGGGGCGAAGGGAAGCGCAGCCCCGCAAAGGTGGTGCGGCGGGCCCGGGCGGGCCGGGCGGCGGTTCCGGCGATCCACCCTTCAAATTCAACGTGGCCACGGTGGCTGTGCTGGCCGGGGTGCTCGTGGTGGGCATCGGCATCGGCACCGCCCTCTCCAGCAACACCGTGGGCAACCAGGGCAACATCGCCAGCAGCCAGCAACTCGATCTGGCCGTTCCCGACCCCGAGTTCTGCAAACAGTGGGGAGCGAGCGCCTTCGTCAATGACGTGGAGCTCTACACCACGATGAACCCGAGCAGCAGCTTCGTGACCCAACCCACCCTGCAGCCGGGTTGCGTGATCCGCCGCGAAAACTGGAGCGTTCTCCAGAAGGAGGGGGCTGTCACCGCCGAGCAGATGCGCCAGTGCAAGCAGCGGATGAACACCTTCGCCTACATCGGCTCAATCCGCGACAAGCCTGTGGTGCGCTGCGTCTACCAGACGGACATCGGCGGCAACAAGTTCCAGACCCGTGGCATCGCAGGTGCCGCCGACGACTCGGTGGGCATCACGCCTGAGGGCGATCAGTTCTGAGCGGGCTCAGGCCGCCAGCGGAACCTGCTGCCGCAGGGGGCTGTCCGCGCTGGCGAACACAGGCAGCACCTCGCGGCGGAACGCCTCCGCCGCGCGGGAGCAGTAGCGGGCCGGATGGGTGATCAGCTTCAACTGACGCCGGACCATCAGATCGGAGATCGGGGCGCGGTGCAGGGTGCCGGCGGCCAGCTCCCGCTCGATCGACACCACCGGCAGGAAGGCTGCCCCCAGCCCCGACTGCACGGCATTCTTGATCGCCTCGAAGGAATTCAGTTCCATCTCGATCTTGAGCCGCTGCCCCTCCAGCCCGGAACGGGCCAGCAGGTGGTCCACCATCTTGCGGGTGGTGGACTGGGCATCGAGGCAGACGAAGCCCAGCCGATAGAGATCCTCCTTGTGGAGTTCCGCCACCCGCGCCAGGGGATGCTTGACCGGCAGCACCAGGGCAAGCTCATCGCTGGCGTAGGGCACCACCTGCAGGAGATCGTTGAGCTCGGAGGGGAGCTCACCGCCGATGATCGCCAGATCGACCTGGCCGTTGGCCACGCTCCAGCCGGTGCGACGGGTGCTGTGCACCTGGAGCTGGACGGCCACATCGGGATACTTCTGCCGGAACAGGCCGATCATGCGCGGCATCAGATAGGTGCCCGTGGTCTGGCTGGCCCCGACGATCAGCGATCCTCCCTTGAGGTTGTGCAGGTCGTCGAGGGCGCGGCAGGCCTCCTGGCACTGGCTGAGGATCCGATCGCAGTAGCTCAGCAGCAGGTGGCCGGCCTCGGTGAGCTGGGCCTTGCGGCCGCCGCGATCGAACAGGGAGACATCCAGCTGCTTTTCCAGGTTCTGGATCTGCAGGCTCACCGCTGGCTGCGTCACGTAGAGGCTGTCGGCAGCTTTCTTGAAGCTGCCCTCGCTGGCGATGGCCCGCAGGATGCGCAGCTGATCGAGGGTGAAAGGCAGATCAGCCATCGAATGACCCGTGGGGCTTGCTCCGGCTGTGACATCGAACTCTAAGGGGAAAGCCAGGAAGAGGGTCACCCCCCCCCGCCAGGCCTGCCAGCCGAGGGCCAGAATCAAGGCGTCGCGCCCAGGTTGCTTGCCGCTTGCCCTGCACCGATCCAGCCTGGAGATGCTGGCCCTTCTGCTCGGCTTCGCCGTGCTGCACAGCGGTGGAGCGGCGCTGCGCAGCTGGGGGGAGGAACGGATCGGCGCCCGGGCCTGGCGTCTCCTGTTCGCGGCGATCAGCATTCCTTCAGCCGTGGTGGTGGTGGGTTTCTTCATCTCCCATCGCTACGAGGGCGTCCGGCTGTGGAACCTGCAGGGCACCCCTGGCCTGATCCCGGTGGTCTGGCTGGGCACGGCGATCAGCTTCTTCTTTCTCTACCCGGCCACCTACAACCTGCTGGAGATTCCGGCCCTGCTCAAGCCCGAGCAGCGGCTCTACTCGACTGGGATCATCCGGATCAGCCGCCATCCCCAGGCGGTCGGGCAGGTGATCTGGTGTGCCACCCACCTGCTCTGGATCGGCAGCAGTTTCACGCTGGTGACCTGTTTCGGGCTGATCGCCCATCACCTGTTCGCCATCTGGCATGGTGATCGGCGCCTGGGCCGCCGCTTTGGGCCCGCCTTTGAGAGCTGGCGGGCCAGCACCTCGGTGCTTCCCTTCCAGGCGGTGTTCGATGGGCGCCAGTCGCTGCTGCTGAGCGAATTCCTCAGGCCCTCCCAACTCGGCATCGCCTTGGCGATCGGCATCCTGTGGTGGAGCCACCGTTTCCTCGGCCTCGCCTCCCAGGCCTTCCTGAATGGCCCGCTGGGCCGGCTGCTGGGTTAGGCGGCCTGGCCTGCTGGCTGATCGAAGTCCCACACACAGCCCGATCCAACCGGGAGGTCTGCCTACACTCCCAAGGCCTGCCCCAGACCCGGATGACATCGGCCTCGGAACTTGCCTGGGTTATTCCGGTGCTGCCCCTGCTGGGGGCAGCCTTGGTCGGTCTGGGGCTGATCAGCTTCAACCGCACCGTCAACAGGTTGCGCAAGCCCGTTGCCCTTTTCCTGATCAGCTGCGTCGGGGCCGCGGCCGTGCTGAGCTTCGCGGTGCTCATTGAGCAGTTAGCCGTCCCAGCCCCCACCGAGGTGCTGTTCGACTGGGCCAGCGCCGGCACCTTCAACCTGCAGATGGGCTTCCGGGTTGATGCACTCGGCGCCGTGATGCTCGCCCTGGTCACCACCATCGCCCTGCTGGTGATGGTGTACTCGGATGGCTACATGGCGCACGACAAGAGCTATGTGCGCTTCTTCACCTACCTGGCCCTGTTCAGCAGCTCAATGCTGGGCCTGGTGATCAGCCCCAACCTGCTCGAGATCTACGTGTTCTGGGAGCTGGTGGGGATGTGCTCCTATCTGTTGGTCGGCTTCTGGTACGACCGCGACGGCGCCGCCAATGCCGCCCAGAAGGCTTTCATCGTCAACCGCGTCGGCGATTTCGGCCTGCTGCTAGGGATTCTTGGCCTGTTCTGGGCCACGGGCAGTTTCGGCTTTGAGGAGATCGGCACTCGGCTCAACGAAGCCCTCAGCAATGGAAGCGTGTCCCACACGGCGGCGGTGATTCTCTGTCTGCTGGTGTTCATGGGACCGATGGCCAAATCGGCCCAGTTCCCCCTGCACGTGTGGCTGCCCGATGCCATGGAGGGCCCCACCCCCATTTCCGCCCTGATCCACGCGGCCACGATGGTGGCTGCCGGGGTGTTTCTGGTGGCCCGGCTGCAGCCTATCTACATCCAGTTCGAGGAAGTCCAGGCGTTCATCGCCGTGATCGGTACGATCACCTGCTTTCTGGGCGCGAGCATCGCTCTCACCCAGATGGACCTGAAGAAAGGGCTGGCCTACAGCACCGTTTCCCAACTCGGCTACATGGTGCTGGCCATGGGTTGCGGGGCGCCTGTCGCCGGCATGTTCCACCTGGTCACCCACGCCTTCTTCAAGGCGATGCTCTTCCTCTGCTCCGGTTCGGTGATCCATGCCATGGAGGAGGTGGTCGGCCATGAACCGGTGCTGGCTCAGGACATGCGACTGATGGGGGGGCTCAGGACGTTCATGCCGGTCACCTCAATCAGCTTTCTGATCGGCTGCGTGGCGATCAGCGGCATCCCCCCACTGGCTGGCTTCTGGAGCAAGGACGAGATTCTCGGCCAGGCCTTCAACGCCTTCCCGCTGTTGTGGGGCGTCGGCTTCCTCACCGCCGGCATGACCGCCTTCTACATGTTCCGGCTTTACTTCCTCACCTTCGAAGGTCCCTTCCGGGGCGGCGATCTGTCCTTGCGCGCGAGCCTGCTTGCCGCAGCCGGGAAGGGGCCCGGCGAAGCGGAGGGCCATGGCGAACAGGCCAGCAAGCCCCATGAATCAGGCTGGCAGATGGCTGCGCCGCTGGCGATCCTGGCGGTTCCCTCGGTGCTGATCGGGCTGCTGGGCACCCCGTGGCACAGCCGTTTCGCCGCGCTGCTCGATCCCCACGAGGCCGCTGAAATGGCTGAGCACTTCAGCTGGGGGGGCTTCCTCCCCCTGGCCGGCGCCTCGGTGGCCATCTCAATCACCGGAATCACCGTTGCTGTGCTGGCCTACGCACTCCACAAACTCGACCTGGCCAAGGCCGTGGCGGCACGCTTCCCCAGCATCAATGCCTTCCTGGCCAACAAGTGGTATCTCGATGCGATCAACGAGCGAATCTTCGTGCAAGGCAGCCGCAAGCTGGCTCGCCAGGTGCTTGAGGTCGACGCCAAGGTGGTCGATGGGGTGGTCAATCTCACCGGCCTGCTCACCCTCGGCAGCGGCGAAGGGCTCAAATACTTCGAGACCGGCCGCGCCCAGTTCTATGCCCTGATCGTGTTCGGCGGCGTGATCGCCCTTGTGGTGCTGTTCAGCAGCTTCTGAATCAGGGCCGAACTGTGTGTGTCATCCCGTATCTGGGAGGCTCCGGCCCATTGACCATTTCTACACTCCGGCCAGAACCGCCTTCCTGGACTGTGCCGCTCGATTTCGCCGATGCTCAGGGTGCCCTCGGGGTCCTGGGCACCGACCACACCGGGACCTTCCCCTGGCTGAGCGTCTCGATTCTGTTTCCGATCGCAGCAGCCCTGTTCATACCGTTCATCCCTGATCCCGGCAACGGCAAGACGATCCGCTGGTATGCGCTCGGGGTTGCTCTGATCACCTTCCTGGTGACCGTGGGGGCTTACCTCAGCGGCTACGACCCCTCGGTGGCAGGTCTGCAGCTGATCGAGCGGATCGAGTGGCTGCCAGACCTCGGCCTTGCCTGGTCGGTGGGGGCTGATGGGATCTCCATGCCGCTCATCCTTCTCACCAGCTTCATCACCGCCCTGGCGGTGCTGGCGGCCTGGCCGGTCACCTTCAAACCCCGGCTGTTCTTCTTCCTGATCCTGGCCATGGACGGCGGCCAGATCGCCGTGTTCGCCGTGCAGGACATGCTGCTGTTCTTCCTGGCCTGGGAGCTGGAGCTGCTGCCGGTCTACCTGCTGCTGGCGATCTGGGGGGCGAAGAAGCGTCAGTACGCCGCCACCAAGTTCATCCTCTACACCGCCGGCGGCTCGGTGTTCATCCTGCTGGCCGCCCTGGCCATGGGCTTCTACGGCGGCGGCACGCCCAGCTTTGAATTCACCACCCTGGCGGCGAAGGAGTTCCCCGCCCGCTTCCAGCTGATGGCCTACGCCGGCCTGCTGATCGCCTTCGGTGTCAAGCTGCCGATCGTGCCGCTCCACACCTGGCTGCCGGACGCCCACGGCGAAGCCACGGCGCCGGTGCACATGCTGCTGGCCGGGATTCTGCTCAAGATGGGCGGCTACGCCCTGCTGCGCTTCAACGTGCAGTTGCTGCCCGTGGCCCATGCCCAGTTCGCGCCGCTGCTGGTGGTGCTGGGGGTGGTGAACATCATTTACGCGGCGCTCACTTCCTTCGCCCAGCGCAACCTCAAGCGCAAGATCGCCTACAGCTCGATCAGCCACATGGGCTTCGTGCTGATCGGCATCGGCAGCTTCAGCGCCCTCGGCACCAGCGGCGCGATGCTGCAGATGGTCAGCCACGGGCTGATCGGCGCCAGCCTTTTCTTTCTGGTGGGCGCCACCTACGACCGCACCCACACGCTCCAGCTCGATGAGATGGGCGGGGTGGGCCAGAAGATGCGCAAGATGTTCGCGCTCTGGACGATCTGCTCGCTCGCCTCCCTGGCCCTGCCGGGCATGAGCGGTTTCGTGTCGGAGCTGATGGTGTTCGTGGGCTTCGTCAACAGCGAGGCCTATTCACTCAGCTTCCGCATCGTGATGGCGGCCCTGGCGGCGGTGGGGGTGATCCTCACGCCGATCTACCTGCTCTCGATGTTGCGGGAGATCTTCTTCGGGAAGGAGAACGCTGAGCTGGCTTCCCACACCCAGCTGGTCGATGCCGAGCCCCGTGAGATCTATGTGATCTCCTGTCTGCTGGTGCCGATCATCGGCATCGGCCTCTATCCCCGCCTGGTGACCGACAGCTACCGGGCTTCGATCGAAGCGCTGGTGCAACGGGAAGACGCGGCCATGGCCAGGGTGATCGGCCCAACGCCAAACGGCCTGATCCGCGGCGCCCAGGGTGCGAGCTGGATCCGTCCTGCCATGCTCCAGGCCCCTGCCGTTGGCTGAGCCAGCACCGCCCCGCAGCGGTTACGAAACCCTGCGGAAGCCGCCTCTCGTCCCCATAGCCAGGGAGCCCTGCTTACGCTCCCTGCCACGAACCCCACCCAGCTGAATCGAGTCATGCGACAGCTGAATTTTCTGCTGATCTTCAGCTTTGGACTGGCCACGGTCATGTTCACCCTGGAGAACACGGCAGCCACCACCGTTCATTTTCTCCCCGGAGTCAGCACCACCTTGCCCCTGGCAGCGATGCTGCTTCTGGTTGGCGGCATCGGCGCCACGGCAGCCTGGGTGTTCGCCGTCTGGACAGGGGTGGTGAAAAAAGTGGAACAGGTCCGCAGCCAGGCGGATCGCGAAGCGCAGCAGGTGAGGATCAGCGAGCTGGAGGCGGACATCCAGCGCTACCGGGCCACGGTGGACGCCCAGCTCGGCCTGCTGCCGGCGGCTGGAGAAAGCTCAGCAGCCCTTTCTCCAGCGCCCACTCCAGACTGACGGCAGTGCATAGCTGCTGGCTGGGAAGTCGCCTTGCCGGTACGTTGCTCCTAACGAGGCAAGGAGAGTGGCAGAAGCAGGCGCCAGGCTGGCCATTCGGCTGCTCCAGGACGCCGCCGAACGGGGTGACCTTGACCCCTGGGACGTGGATGTGATCGCCGTCATCGACGGCTTCCTCGACCAGCTGCGCCAGCGCATCGAAGTTCCTCGCCTGATCGCGGTCGTTCAGACCGGCCAGGGAGGAAGTTATGAGCAAGACCTGGCCGCCTCCAGCGAAGCCTTCCTGGCGGCTGCGGTGCTGGTGGGGCTGAAGGCGGAAGTGCTGGAACGGCAGACCTTTCCGCCGCCACCGGTGATCGAGGATCCGTTTGGATTCGACGACGACGACGGCGACTGGGAGTCCGCTTCGAGCGGCGCCCTGCCGAGGCGGCCCGAGCGTCACCTGTGGCGTCGTCCGGTCGCCCCACCTCCTCTGCAGCGCCCGGTCAGCCTGGGTGAGCTGATCAGCCAGCTGGAGGAGATCGCCGAGCGCCTGGAGCAGGAGGGCAGCCGCAGCCGCTCTTCGCCTCGCAACCGGCCATACAGCGAACGTGCCGCCATCGAGCAGGTTGCCGCCCTCGCCCACCGCGAAAAACTGCCTGAAACCACCGCAGCCCTGAGCCTCTTCCTCAAGCAGTGGAACGAGGCGCTGGAGTGGGTGAATTTCGAGCAGCTGGTGGAAGCCTGGGCCAGGCAAGCCCCCGCTGAACTCGATTGCGACCGGGTGGGGGTGTTCTGGGCCCTGCTGTTTCTCTGCTCCCAGGGCCAGCTGGATCTGCAGCAGAACGGTGGTCTGTTTGGACCGCTCCACCTGAAACGCCATCGCGAGATCAAGCAGGCGCAGCAGCCCGACCCTGTGCTGGAACGCCAACGCTCGGCAGGGCCAGCTCGCTTGCCGGCTCGCCTGCAGCTGGCCGCCTGAGTTCTTTCTTAAGGTGGCCTGCGGAACCGAAGCAAAGCAGGCTGGCGCCCATGAAGGCGATGATCCTCGCAGCAGGAAAAGGGACACGGGTGCGCCCGATCACCCACACGATTCCGAAGCCGATGATCCCGATCCTGCAGAAACCCGTCATGGAGTTTTTGCTGGAGCTGCTTCGGCAGCATGGCTTCAACGAGGTGATGGTGAATGTTTCACACCTGGCTGAGGAGATTGAAAACTATTTCCGCGATGGCCAACGCTTTGGCGTCGAGATCGCCTATAGCTTCGAGGGACGGGTTGAAGATGGCGTCCTGATCGGCGAAGCGCTCGGTTCAGCCGGAGGCATCAAAAAGATTCAATCCTTTCAGCGCTTCTTCGACGACACCTTCGTGGTGCTGTGCGGAGATGCCCTGATCGATCTTGACCTCACCGAAGCCGTCCGGCGCCACAAAGCCAAAGGAGCCGTGGCGAGCCTTGTCACCAAGCGTGTTCCAAAGGAACAGGTCAGCAGCTATGGCGTTGTCGTCACCGACGATGACTCCAGGGTGATCACGTTTCAGGAGAAGCCATCGGTCGAGGATGCCGCCAGTGACATGATCAACACGGGGATCTACATCTTCGAGCCGGAAGTTCTCGATCACATCCCAGAGGGTGTTCCCTTCGACATCGGAGCGGATCTCTTCCCGAGGCTGGCCGCTGCTGGAGCTCCGTTCTATGCCCTCCCCATGGATTTTGAGTGGGTGGACATCGGCAAAGTACCCGATTACTGGCAGGCCATTCGCAGTGTGCTCCTTGGAGATGTGCGCCAGGTGCAGATCCCCGGACGGCAGGTGCGTCCAGGGGTGTATGCCGGCTTGAATGTGGCTGCCGATTGGGAGAACATCGACATCCGTGGGCCGGTCTATGTAGGGGGAATGAGCAAGATCGAGTCAGGAGTCACGATCATCGGGCCAGCAATGATCGGTCCGAGTTGCCACATCTGCGAGGGAGCCACGATCGACAACTCCATCATCTTTGAGTATTCACGCATCGGCGCCGGAGTGCGGCTGGTCGAGAAGCTGGTGTTCGGCCGCTACTGCGTGGATCGCAACGGCGACCATTTCGACCTGCAGGAAGCAGCCCTTGACTGGTTGATCACCGATGTGCGTCGCCAGGATGTCGCCCAACCCTCCCCCCATCAAAAGGCGTTGGCCCAGCTGTTGGGCTCCGATTTCAGCCTGAGTCAGGGCGGGGGCTGATCGCTAGCCAGTGCCAGGCAGAAGCGGACCAAGCCCTGCCAGCCTGAGAATCCGGGGGATCCGCTCCTCTGCCTTGACCGCCATCAGGTGAACACCCTGGGCGATCCCGGCATAGGCCTCAACCTGCTCTGCCGCAATCCTGATTCCTTCCTCGGCCGGATCTGTCGCCACTGCGAGCCGATCAATCAAGGCCTGGGGAATCATCGCGCCCGGCACCACCCGATTCACAAAGGCCGCGTTTCGCGCCGACTTCAGCAAAAAAACGCCGGCCAGAACCGGCAGGTCCAACGGCTGTGCGATCTCCTCACAGAAGCGCCTGAGGGCGTTGGTGTTCATCACCATCTGGGTCTGGATGAAGCGGGCGCCAGCGGCATGCTTGCGGCGCACCCGCGCCTGGAGCCCGCTCCAGCTGGCGGACTGGGGATCAGCCGCCGCACCGATGAACAGGGACGTCGGACCGTCCGGCAGGGTCCCCTGGACCGGGTCGTTTCCCGCATTGAAGTGCGTCACAAGCTGCAGCAGCCGCACCGACTCCAGCTCGTTGACGGGCCGGGCCTCGGGCTGGTCACCGGCCCGCACGGGGTCGCCGGTCAGACAGAGCAGGTTGGGAATTCCCAGGGCATGGGCTCCGAGCAGGTCCGCTTGCAGGGCAATCCGGTTGCGATCGCGGCAGGCAAGCTGAAGCACGGGCTCGAGGCCGATGTCCAGCAGGAGCCGGCAGAGGGCCAGGCTGCTCATGCGCATCACGGCCCTGCTGCCATCGGTGACATTGATGGCGTGGACCAGACCCTTCAAAGTGGCAGCCACCGCCAGGGTGCGGCTTGGGTCCCCTCCCCGCGGGGGCATCACCTCGGCAGTGATGGCGAACTGACCACGGTTGAGAGCCTGTTGCAGCAGCAAGATCGAGCCAATCAGCAGCCCACCATCATGGAGCAAGCGGTGAGGCGCACAATCCCTGCATTAGGGGAAGGTGGTGGACTCCCTCCCCTGCCTAGAGTGGCGGCAAGAGGTTCGGTGGAGGCCATTGATGTCCGTTTCAGATGGTCCTGACCCGTTCCAAACAAGCCTTTCCGGGCGCGAACTGGAGATCATCGAACTGGTGGCCACTGGGCTGACCAACCAGGACATCGCTTCTCGACTGATGATCAGCAAGCGCACGGTCGACAACCACGTCAGCAACATTTTCAGCAAGACGGGCGCAAAAAACAGGGTGGCCCTGCTCAACTGGGCGATGGATAATGGCAAGATCTGCCGCGATGGCTTCAACTGCTGTCATCTCCCAACGAACTAAGCGAGAGCCTTGGTTGCATGACTGAACCTCGCCTGCAACCCAAACAGCATCAAGACAGCACCTGCCGCTCCGCTTCTGTCCAGCTGCTGTAGGGCCGAAGGGCCAGAGCGGCGTTGCTCCAGGCGCCCAGACCAGTGAGCTCAGGACCGCACCAGGGCGGCACCACAAGGGGCTGGTCAGCCTCCGCCAGCTCCACCTCGGCGAGCACCAGCGGCTCGTTCTCCGCCTCAAACACATCCAGCACCCAGTCCCCCCCTGCCAGATCCAGGCCGTGGCGCCGCTTGATCAGCTGATGGGGAGCCAGGGCGAGCAACCGTTCCGCATCGTCAGCTGGAATCGGATACTCGAACTCATGGCGGGCAATCCCAGCAGCGGGGGCCTTGAGGGTGATCCAGGCCTCGCTGTCGCAGCTGAGGCGCACCCGCACGGTGAATCCCGCCGCTGAAGACACCAGATAGCCCTGCCGGAAACGTCGCTGCCAGCAGCTGTGGGCCATCCACCCATCTCCCCTCACCAGAAAGCGTCGCTCAATTTCAAGGGCCATCGGCACTGCTCAAGTTCAGTTGTGGGAGGGCTCGGCGGCCGTGAGGTCTCCGGCCCAATGCAACTTGTGACTGAGGGTGCGGTAGTAGGAGGGGCTCTGCTCCAACACCACCATCAGGGCGCCATGGTCGGAGCGACGCACCACGCAGCGATCGCCAGGCTCCAGCACGGTGGCATGGGCACCATCCTTCCAGAGCTTGACCCGGCGGCTGGTCTCCCCAAGGGGCCATACCGCCAGAACGGAGCGGGGAGGGATCACCACGGGCCGGCTGGAGAGGCTCATCGGGCAGATCGGGTTGACAACGATCGCTTCGATGCCTGGGTGGAGAATCGGTCCGCCCGCCGCCATCGAATAGCCGGTGGAGCCGGTCGGCGTGGCGATGATCAGGCCATCGCCGCGAAACTGA
>Ga0247840_10000697_pt1 | contig 68925 bp, 71 predicted proteins | sample LaCruzMarch2015__FD_192404 | JGI IMG/M metagenome (GOLD analysis project Ga0247840, IMG submission 192404) | Freshwater microbial communities from meromictic Lake La Cruz, Castile-La Mancha, Spain - LaCruzMarch2015_17m | ecosystem: Environmental > Aquatic > Freshwater > Lake | place: Spain... | reverse complement strand
TGCCTTCAGCTCCCTCTTCATGCACAACAGCCGTCCCGCGAAACTGAATGTACGGTTTTGCGTGAAGGAAATGGTGAATATCGGCATGAATCTGAAATGCATCATACCCCCCATCCGCAAACACTGCAGTAAGTTGGGGATTCATCTGTTCAACACCTTTGATCATGTCGATGGCGTGGGTAGAATCCGATGCTTTTCCATCCGTAAAATGGCAGAATGCCGGAATGTCCCCGAGATGAAAGATGTGTACCTTGTACATCTTGCAATCATAGTGAACATTGAAATCGGCGTATTTGTCATAGCGTGAGGCTTCGACTGGTGTTGAATCCATAATCCCGTCATGTTCAGTTGATGCTTTGCATATCAGAGACCCGACAATTTCCATGAGGTGTTTTACACCCTCTTCTTTGAGCCGGTATTTGACAAAATGGTGTAATGTTGACTTGGCGGGAACGATGAATCCTTCAGTCGTCCACGGAAGTCCGAGATCCCGACAGTCTTGGTCCGTGAGTGATCGGAGTGTGTCAGCGTATGACGCATTACGAAAGAACTTCACAATCATCAGTTTCAGCATGATGAGTGGATCGTAGATGGTTCGTTCCCTCCCGATTTTGTAGCAGTGCTCTGTTACGTATCGTTCAAGGTGATACAGATCCACATACTGCAAATACTGGCAGATCGACATTCGATTCGGTAGAATCTCACTTAATGTGAGCCCTTTGGTTTCATCAGCGAAGAAAACCATGAAAGGCAGTCTGGATACTATATATAGCTGCCGGTTTGGATCGACGGGGAGATTCTTGCTGCCTGCAGGATCACTGCTTCAGGAAAATGGGTGGGGTTTTTATCTGCTAAACCCTTGATTGGACGGGCTCCCCAAGGCGTACCGAACCGGAAGCCCCGCAGCCCTTCTACCCCTTGACCCCTTGGGTTTTGTCCCTTGGGAATTCGTGAAGGAAGGCGGAGCTCTGCCGGGCAGTGCCCGGCGAAGTCATGGATGGAGCACGGGATGCTGGATACTCCCGTGGAGTACCTTTGCGAGGTTGTCCATGCAGAGGCACGGTACCTCGGGTTTGTCGCGGAGTTCAAGAAGGCATGGGAAGTGGCAGATGGTAAGGAGCAGGTGGAGTGGTTCGCGGCCGGTCTACGAGAGTGAACCGGGTTCATCCACGAGACGGCGGGTATAGTGCCTGTATGCACCGGTGACCGGCACGGGGCGTGTTCCATCCTCAGGATTGCATAAAGGCATGTCTCCTTTGTCCGGAAGAGCAGGGGGTACCAGAGCGATGACAGAGGGACAATCAACGGTCTGATTATCCGAATGTTGGGGGATACCGTAGCTGACCGCCGCCGTAGAATACCCGGACAAAGGTTGAATACCCCGGATATCAAAGAACACCTTATGTCAAGCCAAGAGACATCGCACCAGCGAAAGCCGTGGCACACACCGATGATCATTGTTCTGTCACGCGATGAACCGGACCGGGGAGTGGTATTAAGAGACTGTAAGGTGCTCAAAGCACAACCCTCAAATTCCGCTACCCAATGTATTTTAAATTTTAAAACTCATCTTTGCGATTACAAATGCTCCAACGTCTCAAGCGGATGATTCAAAAAGATAACGGCTGTTAATCCTGCCGGACCCTCACTTTTTTAGACGCATATCACGCTATTCCACGCGAGTGCGGGCTTGCATACAAAGGTTGATGATTACGCATCGCGAAGGAGACCTTATGACAAGCCAGCAGAAAACGCAAGAAAAAAAACATGGCATACGCCGGAAATCGTCGTGCTGATTAGGAACGGTGATGGGTCAGCAGGTGTATTGCACTCGTGCAGGATGTCAACACAAACTCAAGAGAACCCCGCCGTCAACCACATGATGTGTATCCGCTCAAGATCCCAAATCATGGGGTGCACCAGCAGTTGCAAAGATAAGTCGATGGAATGATTCACAAAGAAAAATGGCGGAAAATCCCATCTACCCAACCTCTCTTTTCAGATGCAGATCCCGCCTTTCCCTTCGGCTTGCGAGCATGCGCACAAAAATTGATAACCACATCTATCAAAGGACACCTTATGTCAAACCAGCAGACACAGTGCGAAAAAGGAGTCTGGAACACTCCGACGATCATTGTTCTGACACGAGGGCCGTCCCACGAACTGTTACTGTGGGTTACCTGTAAGACCGCAGCCGGTGGGAAGGAAGAGGCGGTGGCGTTTTACAAGTATTGCAGCCGGCAAAGGACAAGTCGATGCGACGACAGCTGCTCAGGGTTTAAGACCACTTGATAATAGAGATATGATCGGTTACTCCTGATCCACCCCTTATTTTCAGATGCAAAATCCCACTTTTCCCCCCGGATTACGAGCATGCGCACAAAAATTGATAACCAGATATCTCAAAGGACACATTATGTCAACCCGGCAGAAAACGCAAGGAAAAAAAGCATGGAACACACCGTCCCTTATCGTCATATACCGACCCACGGACGTACTCCCAGATCTTTTACATCGCTATTGTTAGGGCACCCGGGACCCAAATCTTTACTCCATGTCGCATCATGGCCAATGCTTAGCACCGCGAGTGAAGGGTTTGAGTTGTTCAGCATGCCGCGATCCTGTGGGCACTTGATTTATAATGACCACGGGGTTTAGTCCCGCTTGACCCACGCTTTTTTTACACGCTGGTCTCAGCAATCACCCATCAGAGACCGATGTGCCGATGAATCGTTACGCCCAGACACAGTTCTTTCGCTACCAGAACACAGTATCGTCCATTGCCCCGGTCTGAAGCCGGTGCCCGGCAGTACTACCCCGGAAAAATTCCTCGTACCAATCATGAGCGGAGAGAGACAACTTTAATAATCTCCTGGAACATATTGGACTTCATGGTAGACAAGGACAAGACAACGGCAAAGAAGAAGACCTACAAAAAACCGACCGCTGACAACCTCGGCGACAGCGATCTGAAGAACGTGGCTGGCGGTGCAGGATCCGGGTCAGAGGGTATCATCCTCCTTTGTAGAAACTTTGGTGGTGCAGCGACAACTGCATGTGGAACGGGGGGTGCGGCATCGGGAAAAGGTGGATGCGAATCCGGTGGGGCGGCAGCAGGAAAATGCTCACCCGGGTCCACACCAGGATGATAAAAAATCCCTTTTCCTGCAACGGACTTCCCCAATAATACCTGAGCCGCTGAAGGGGACGGCAAACGCACCCGGGATTTCCAGAAAGAGCCAACAGAATTCCTGCCCAGTCTTGACCTGATCAAAAATTCATCCGAACAAGCACTGAGCTACGCCATTGACGTGCTGGCTGAACAGGTGTATGGAGAAAATCCTGCACTCGCCACCCGGTTCGTGGAACCTGCCCGCAGGATCTCGATGCGCCAGCGGTGCTGTTGTAACATCCTGCCACGTTGGTGGAACAGACGGTGACGACTGATATAGCGTAACCGGGAAAAACAGGTTGTATTCTCCCATATATGCGTGGTGCATATGCTATCGTGGCGAGAGCAATCTGAATATACCCTTATTCGTTATCCGGTTTGTGAAGTTCAGCGTATCGGCACTAAGGCGATCCTGATACGAACCCCCCCTTGAGAAAGATTGAATCAATTGTAGTTTAACATAAAATACTCATACTGATACCAGATGGATGATACCATGGCAGAACAATCACCAACTATCTACAAGGCCAATCCTGTCGTCTCGTGCAGGATTGAGGGGGAGGAGGACGCGATCCTCTTCAACCCGGACACGGACACCACCTGCGTCATCAACGACACCGGCATTGCCATCTGGCAGTTCCTCTCAAGAGCCCGTTCGGAGGATGAGATCTACGAGCACCTTGCCGACCAGTACGATGAGGCCCCTGACCGGGAGAGCCTGCTTGCCGATACACAGGCATTCCTGAAGCGGCTTGGAAACGACTATCTCATCCGGGAACCGGACAATGGCAGCTGAAGGTCACCATGTCCGGGACTTCACCGTCCCGCCACCCGGTCTTCATAAGGCCCCGCTCGAACTGGACCTTGGGATCACCGGTCGGTGCAACCTCTCCTGCTGGTACTGTTTCTATGCCGACTGCATGCAGGAGAAGCGGGACATGCCCCTGCCGGCATGGCAGCGGATCCTCGCGGAGCTGGGAGGCCTCGCCGTCCAGCGGGTCTGCCTCTCCGGAGGCGAGGTCTTCCTGCGGGATGACCTCTTTGCTATCATTGACTCTGTGATCGAGAACCGGATGCGGTACAGCATTCTCACCAACGGCACCCTGATCACGGAGACGGGGCTCAAAGAATTCGATGAGGGAAAACGCCGGCTCCGCCTCGACTCCATCCAGGTCTCCATCGACGGATCAAAGGCGGAGATCCATGACCTTTCCCGCCCGCCGAAGAGCTTTGACCGGGCGGTCCGTGGCCTGCGCCTGCTCGTGGACGTCGGGTTCCCGGCAACGGTGAGAGTCACGCTGAACCGGCACAATATTGACGACCTTGAGGCGATCGCCCGTCTTCTCATCGACGATATTGGCCTGTCAGGCTTCTCGACCAACGAGGCAGGGGCGATGGGGACCGCCCGGTGCCAGGGGGATAACATCATCCTCTCCCATGACCAGCGGAGGGCAGCCATGAAGACACTTGCCGAACTGAGCGAGCGGTATGGCCACAGGATAAGTGCAGCTGCCGGGCCGCTTGCCATGGCAGAGATGGTTGGTGAGATTGACCGGCTGCGGAATGCAGAGGAGACCCATAAGGCGGGGCGGGGGACCCTCTGCTCCTGCGGGGGTGTCTTTTCCAAGATGGCGATCCTCCACGATGGCACGATGGTCCCCTGCAACATGCTCCCGACGTTGGTGATGGGCATTGCCGGGATGCACCCGATCCGGGAGATGTGGATTCATTCCCCCGCCATCAATGCCGTGCGATACCGGTACGAAGTCCCCCTTACATCAGTTTCTACCTGCGCCGCCTGCCCGTATACCGGTTTCTGCGCCGGCGGGTGCCCCGCGCTCGTCATGGCACAGAAGGGCAGGCATATTGGGATCGACCCGCTCAGCTGTTACCGGTACCTGAAAGGAGAGGTGGCATATGACGACCTCATGTGACGTGCCCAAACCTTCGGAACCGGTAAAGTGGAACCTCCCGGAAGGTGTCCCGCCACTCTCGTCGTTTTACCTGTACCTCACTTCCTGCTGCAACCTCCGGTGCCGCCACTGCTGGATTGACCCGGTGTACGAAGGCGAGGTACTGCGGCCGGGGACCTATATCGAACTCGAAGCGCTCAAGAAAGGGGTGCCCGAGGCAAAGGAGCTGGGCCTCTGCGCGGCCAAGCTCACCGGGGGAGAGCCGATGCTCCACCCGCAGTTTTGCGACGTGGTCTCCTACCTTGTATCCGAAGGGATCTCCCTGAACATGGAGACCAACGGCACCCTGATCACTCCTGAACTTGCCCGGTTCCTCAAGGAGGAGGGAAAACTGACCTTCATCTCTGTCAGTCTTGATGCACCGGATCCTGCGGGGCACGATGCGTTCCGTGGGGTGAAGGGGGCATACCAGCGGACCCTTGCCGGGCTCGATGCCCTCGTGAACGCAGGCTTTACCAACTGTCAGGTGATCATGGCGGTGCACCGGAAGAACCGCCACCAGATGGCAGATGTTGTCAGGCTTGCCGCCGAACATGGCGCTGCATCGGTGAAATTCAACCCGGTCACGCGGACCGGCCGTGGCATTGGGATGCACGAGCGGGGTGAAGCTCTTGACTTCCCTGATATCCTCGCCCTCGCTGAGTACATCAACAACGAGCTCCGCCCGCAATCGAAGATAGAGGTGATCCGCACCTTGCCCCCTGCTCTCACCCCTCTTAAGGTACTCCGCATGACATTTGGACAGTGCGGGGACTGCGGGGTAGCAGGCATCCTCGGGATCCTCGGGACCGGCGAGATCGCATTATGCGGGATCGGGCAGACGATCCCGGAACTTGTGTACGGGAGGCTCGGGGTGGACCGTATCCGGGATATCTGGCTGAACCACCCGGTCCTCAAAGACCTGCGGCGTGATCTCGATGATGTGAAGGGGTATCCTGGGATCTGCGGGAAGTGCATTCATGCGAAGTCCTGCCGGACCGGGTGCGTGGCGGAAAACTATTCGCAGAACGGTCGCCTCGTCTTCCCGCAGCAGGAGTGCCTATCAGCGGAGAGCAGCGGCATCTTTCCGGTGACCAGGTTGCGATCGCCTGCGGTGAAATAGCCGTCCGTTTCATTGCAGATACAGAAACGGACTTTTTTTACAAACCGTCCGGTATCGTCCATTGCCCCTGCCTGAAGCCGGTGCCCGGCAGTACTACCCCAGAAAAATTCCTCGTACCAATCATGAGCGGGGAGAGACAACTTTAATAGTCTCCTGGAACATATTTGGCTCCATGGTAGACAAGAAGAAGCCCTACAAAAAACCGACCGCTGACAACCTTGGCGACAGCGATCTGAATAACGTGGCTGGAGGTGCAGGATCCGGGTCAGAGGACGCGATCCTCATTTTCTGTAAACTGGCCGGGGGTGCAGCGACAACTAAATGTGGAATGGGGGGTGCGGCATCGGGAAAAGGTGGGTGCAAACCCGGTGGGGCGGCTGCAGGAAAATGCTCACCTGGGTCCACACCAGGATAATAAAAATGAAAAAAAATCCCTTTTCCTGCAACGGACTTCCCGAATAATAATTACTTCCTGACAATACGTATATGGCTTGTGCCACTTGTCTCATACTTTAGCAGACGCAAATCCCGTTTTTCCCTCGGATTGCAAGCATGCGCACAAAGATTGATTACCATTTATCGCAAAGGACACCTTATGTCAAACCAGCAGAAAACGCAAGAGAAAAAAGCATGGCATACGCCGGAAATCGTCGTGCTGACAAGGAACGGTGATGACGCAGCGGGGGTATTGCACTCGTGCAGGACGTCAACACAAACTCAAGACAACCCGATGGTTAACCACCAGATGTGCATCCGTACAAGATCCCACATCATGGGGTGCACCAGCAGTTGCAAAGATAAATCGATTGAATGATACAGAAAGACAACGGGGTTTAGTCTTGCCGGACCCCCGCTTTTCCCTTCGGATTGCGAGCACATGCACAAAGGTTGATAGCCATAAATATCAAAGGAGGATATCAATCATATATGTCAGCCCACGACCACACGCAAGCAAGCAAATTATGGGGTCGCCCGGAGATGACGGTCCTCACACGCGATGACGGCAACGCAGAACGTGTCCTAGCCGCGTGCAAGAAGTACCAAAGGGATTTAAGCCCCACGCACGCGTACGGAGTGTGCGGCGGCCGGTCCTGTGTCCCCTGCGATCAGTATGGTCTTTCATAATTGCATTATAGTTAGCCTCGGCTGCCCGGTGCCGCTCGCTTGACACAGATCCCGGTTGCCACCCTTCAGGGACAGATGTACCTCAATCCATCGCAGAAAGTAAGGGGTAGAATTTGAAGTGGCATTTCCCAATGTGAAAGTAAAGGACGCGTAAGCACTCCACAGATTTTTTTCATCATCAATGTTGTTTACCCCATCCAACAAGAGATCTGCCATCCGGTGGTAAACCGCTCGTTCAGCAAAACACACGCACAACGTAGCGATAAAATATAAATAGTAAAATTCTCTATGTTACAACTATGTCAGTCCAGCAGAAACCGCAAGAAAAAAAAGCATGGCACACACCGGAAATCGTCGTTCTGACAAGGAGCAGTGAACCCGGAGATGGCGTATTGAAGGCATGCAAGGGTTCATCAGACCATGGTCAGTCGACTTACGAAAATAGCTGTAAAAAAGTTATGTTTACAGCATGCACTAACTTCTGTCGACAAACCACGATGGTTTGATTCATAAAGATAATTATTGTGAATCACTCCCGAGACACCTCATTTTACGACGCTTATCGCGCCGGTCACCCTCTAGGTTCAGATGTACACGGGGACTGTTACGTCCGGACCCGGTTCTTTTGCTACCAGAACATAGTATCGCCGGACTCCACCTCTCCTGCTCACCCGGCACTAGACCCCCCCCACATCCACCGGCACTACCGGCACATACACCATGGTTACGGTCTGCCGGCTGGAGCAGAACAAATGTTAATAACCACGTATATCTAAGGACACCTTATGCCCAACCCTCAGAAAGCGCAAGAAAAAGAGGCATGGAACACACCGACGCTTATGGTTCTGACTCGCCCCACCGACTCAGAACCAAGCGTATTGGCCGCATGCAAAACCTCTAAAATGTTCCACAAACCCGAGAATTATCATGGTAACTGCATGGATTCAGTTCAAAAAAAGTCATGCACCGCCTGCGTAATCGCAGCTATCGGTTGATACATAATGACCAGGGGGTTTAGTCTAGCCTTACCCACCTCTTTTTTAAGGCGCTGGTTCCCTCCTGTCACCAGTCAGGGACAGATGTACCAGGGGATGGTTACGTACGGACCAAGTTCTTTCGCTGCCGGAACACAGTATCTCGGCCGCCGCCTTTCCTTTTCACCCGGTCATACACCCCCTCCCAAAGCGACCGGTACCACCGACACACGTACAGCCAGAGCCCGATTATGAGAAGTCCAAAAAAAATGGTTTCGATCCTATTAATAATCTCACCGGTGACTGTTACCTATGGATGAAATCACGCTGGAATCCATCTGCAAACCCTCAGAAGACATAGTCTCCCGCGAGATCGAAGGCGAGCTGATCATCGTCCCGATCACTTCCGGGATCGGGGACATGGAAGACGAACTCTATACCCTTAATGAGACCGGCCGGGCCATCTGGGACAGGCTGGACGGCAAGACCCCCCTTGGGGAGATTGCCAAAGCCCTTGCCGAAGATTACGATGCACCGCCCGGTGATATCGGGCGGGACGTGCAGGGCATCGCTGCCGAACTTATCCGGCGGAGAATAGTCGTTGCAGTCTGATATCCCCGCAATGGCGGGGCATGAGCAGGTACGGGGCATCTACACTAGCGAAATCCGGCTTGAACTCTTAAAAGCGGTCCTGGAAAAGGGAAAACTGTTCCGGTTCCAGGCTCCCGGCTTTTCCATGTACCCGTTCATACGGAACAACGACATCATCACCGTAGCCCCACCAGCGATACGCAGCCCCGGCAATGGCGACATTGTGGCGTTTGTCCATCCCGAGATCGGAAAACTGGTCGTCCACCGGATTATTCATTATAGTGATAACACCTTTTTGATAAAAGGGGACAATACGGTCGGGACTGATGGTCTCATACCCAAAGAGAACATCTTCGGTACGGTCATCCGCGTTGAACGGGCCGGCAGGAACGCTGTGGCCGGGATTGGTTGCGGACGGGGTGCGATTGCCCTGATGAGCCGGTATGGGCTTCTGCGGGGATTCATATGGATGATGAGGCTCCCGCAAAAGGCTGGCGGAGCAGGACTGTGTAAAGCGCAGGAGTTTACCTTATACCGCAGGTTTGCCCGGAACCTGTGCCCGGATCTGGCCATCCTCAAAGCCGATGAAAAGGACATGAACGTGGTCCATACCCTGTGGGATTCCGGCATAGAACCGGAACCATACCGTCGTAACCCGGACGTGACGAATGTTGTGGCAAAACATGGTAATACCATCCTCGGATTTATCCAGCTCGTCCGCCACCCGGATTCACATAATCCTTACACCGGCTTCTGGTTGTCCAGCCTCACCGTGCGGGCACCCTACCGCGGCATGGGGATCGGCAGGGAACTCGTAATGAGGGTGATACAGATGGCACAGGAAGAAGGTGCACCGGCACTATCACTCCTTGTCAGCGAGAAGAACCGGCCCGCCATCGCTCTCTTCCGTGATCTGAAATTCAAACCTGCCACCATTCCGGGACTGGAAGAGCGATTGAAAGAAGAGTATGCAAACACCGGTACGAGGCAGATAGCCATGCGCCGGGTGTAAAAAACGTAAATAAGGAAAGTACCTGACATGACTCAACAGTTTATCTCCCAACAGAAGATCCAGGAATTCTCCCTCTGGGACAAAATGAAGAATGACCGGAACGTCTTCTCCTTCGATCTCGAAGTAACCGCCCGGTGCAACAACGATTGTCCCCACTGCTACATCTGCCTCCCGGCAGGTGACGATAAAGCAAAAGAGCAGGAACTGACGCTTTTTGAAATCGGAAAGATCGCAGACGAGGCGATCGCTCTTGGCGCCGTCTGGGTGCTGATAACGGGCGGGGAACCGCTGCTCCGCACCGACTTTGCAGAGATCTACCTCCTCCTCAAGCGCAAGGGACTGCTCATCTCGGTCTTTACGAATGCGACCATGATCCGGCAGGAGCATGTCGATCTTTTTAAAAAATATCCCCCCCGCGACATAGAGGTGAGCGTCTACGGGGCCACAAAGGAGACATACGAGAAGGTCACCCGCCGGCCCGGCTCCTTTGACGCGTTCATGCGGGGGCTCCGGCTCCTTGAAAAGAGCGGGGTGAAGGTGCGGTTCAAGGCAATGGCGCTCCGGTCCAATTACCACGAGATGGCAGCCATCTCTGAGTTCTGCCGGGCCCGGACCAAGGACTATTACCGGTTCGACCCGCTCCTCCACCTCAGGTTCGATCGCGATGCAGCCCGCAATGCCGGAATTATTGCAGAGCGGCTGACTCCGGATGAGATCGTTGCCATCGAGCGGGCGGACAGTGAACGGTTCGGTGCACTCAAGGAGGGATGCGACAAACTCATCAATGAGAAGTACTGCCAGATCACCTGCGATCACCTCTTTCACTGCGGGGCAGGGAACGGGAGCTTCAGTGTCAGTTATGATGGGAAGTTCCGGCTCTGCTCCTCGCTGTGGGCACCGGAGACCCTGTATAACCTCCGTTCGGGGACGTTAAAGGAAGCCTGGGAAACGACCGTTCCCCGCGTCCGTGACCTCCGGTCAAGGGACCCGGAGTTCCTTTCGACCTGCCGGAAGTGCCCGCTCATCAACCTATGCCTCTGGTGCCCGGCGCACGCGTATCTTGAGAGCGGGAGGATGGATGCCTGCGTGGACTATTTCTGCCAGGTCGCCCATGCCCGTGCGAGGGGACTCGGGTATAAAGAGCCACATGACAACGAATGACTGAATAACAGCGCCACAATCGTTGCCGCAAGGACGAGCACAAGGGAAAATACAGCGCGGTTCATCAGCGCACCGGACGGGTAGGTGGCTGCCCACCGCCGCGCCCGGGGCAGGAGTTCCTAGTGGGCTGGGGGTTGGCAGGGGAGAGCCCTGAGAGATACACTTCAATGGGCGACCGGTACAATACGAAGTCCTATAAGAAACTCAACCGGCTCATCAATACAGCCGGCCCATTGCATCGCCAATCGTGAGATTCCGGGCCATGACAGGGCCGTACATTAGGCGGATCGCCCTCCAGTCGGTTTCAGAGAGATTCACCTGCTCGGTGTTACCCGGGTAAAAAAAGCTGGAGGGATCGGTTGCTTCACCGGTAAGTCCAAGGCAGTACGTCATTGCCCTGAGGATGTAGTGCCGGCGTTTGTCCCCGGTAAGGTCATTATTGACAAATACCTGTAAGCCGGGATCGAGTGCCTGATAACGGGTATGGGCCTGGTAAAGGATGGTATCGGACAGAACGCTTCCCTCATACTCCGTGTAATCCACCTGCCCTTGCCCATGAATGTCATTAGACAACTGATGAAGGGTTTTTTCCGGGAACATGTTAATCCAGAAATCAGCGCCCAGCTCATTCGTCTTCACATACGGGGAGATTTTTAGGCTGCCGGATACATGATTGAAATTCCTGATAAAATCCTCAACCACGGTTTTATCTTCGGATGAAAAACTCCCAAACGAAGAGATAATGACCGGCCTGTTCTTTCCCTCCAGTCGGAGAAGCTCGTAATTCATCTCAGAAAATGCGATCTCAAAGAAATGGTTGTAGACACTTCCAGCAGAGACATAACCGGCAACCCGTGTTGCAGGTATTGAAGCGTTATTACGCAGACGCCAGCTGATGAGGTCTGTCATCGCAGTATCTGCCGTTGGGACTCTGGAAAATTCCCGCGAGTCCATAATCGACGGGAAAAATACATCGCCGGCAGGAGTTACAGCGGGAGAAGCCTGGACCGGTACAATAAAAAAAATAACTAGGGCAAGTATCCCAACAAATACCAGATCTCTGCGTACCTTCATAAATCATTGATGGATGTAACATCATATATGCTTTCGCCGCAAAGCCCGAACCACCCTGATAGCACGATAAGAGTCAGACCGTTCTCCTCCTGGATACACATCGGGGATGTTTCCCGCTCACGAGCCAAAGAAGGGTATCGCTTCAGGTGAGAAAAATACAAGCTTAAATAGTTCAGCATCATAGCATCGTTGATGGCAGTAAAGGTAAGCAGTGCCACAAGTGAAAGGAGAAACAGCGGAAAGCTTACCGCAGACGGGTTCTCTCCAAACGCTGCCGGGTGCCCGGCAGGTCTCCCGATCCATCCATTCTCCGTTTACAGACGTGCAGGAATCCTTCCACAAACAACCTGAAAAGAGCCCCTGTCATGCAAGACGACCTTTCCTGTAAAGAACCACAAAAAAAAGTATCCGCTCCAGATAATACCGACCAGCTGATCGTGCAACCCCGATTCCCAAACTGGATCGTGCTTGTGGGACTGCTCGTCATCCTGGTATCGCTGTTCTTCGGGTTCCTGAACATTACCCTCAATATCACCGCTGTAGGGGAAGGGATTTTTGTCGGCAACCAGTCTCCGGGTACCCCATCCTCTCTGGCAGGCGGGGAGGTGCTCTTATTCATCCCGTTTATTGAAGGGCAGAACGTGCAACCGGGAATGAATGCACATATTTCACCGCTGAGCATTGGACAGGATGAATATGCATACGTGGAAGGGACCGTTGCTCATATCACGCAATGGCCGCTGACACGCGAAGAGATGACAAAAACCCTGAACAACAATTCTGAGCTTGCAAATTATTATATCAGCCACACGAATGGCCCTCCCCTCCTGGTCCGTGTTACTCTAAACCCGGCACCGGGCAGCGCGGATTTGTACCTGCAATCGCCCCAGGTACCTCGTCCATTCATCATCAGGTATGGGACTCCCTGCGAGGGTTCTATTCTTATCAGCCGGCAGAAAGTCTACGAACAACTCTTCCCCTCGCACTGATGGCATAGCATGATGCACGCACCCCGCAGAGTAAAAACTCCGGTCATACTCCAGATGGAGGCTGCAGAATGCGGAGCAACTGCACTTGCAATCGTCCTTGGCTATTACGGGCTCTTTCTGCCTCTTGAAAAGATCCGGGAAGACTGTGGTGTATCGCGTGACGGCAGCAAAGCGATCAGCATGATCAAAGCGGCACGCGGGTACGGTATGGAGGCACAGGGCTATCGTAAGGAGGCAGATACGCTTGCAGATCTTCCCATGCCGGTGATCCTCCACTGGAATTATAACCATTTCATTGTCCTTGAAGGAATCGTAGGCGACAGGGTATTTATCAATGATCCGGAAGAAGGGCGGCTTACGATATCAAAAGAAGATCTCAGTGAAGCCTTCACCGGCATAGTTCTGTCTCTGCACCCCGGCAAGGACTTCCGACCGTCAGGTTCGCGAACAACGATCGGGAGCATGCTCATCCCAAAGATCCGGCCTGAGATCATCCCGCTCTCATTCCTGTTCCTTGCCGGGATCGCCATGCTCATTCCCGGGATCGCGCTGCCACTGGCAAGCCAGGTGTTCATCGACCAGGTAGTTCTTGCAAATCACGAATCCCTGCTCTACCCGCTCATCGTATTCATGACCTTTTTTGTCATTCTGCAAGTGCTGATCAGCTGGGTGCGTCATCTCTGTCTCGCCCGGTGGGGAACCGATCTCGCATTCCGGCTCTCCCGGTCCTTTTTTTACAAAGTGTTGTTTCTGCCACTCCGTTTCTTTGACCAGAGGTATGCAGGAGAGATTGCCGCACGGGTTGAGCTGAATGACAATGTAGCATATATTATCAGCGAAGAGGGCGCGACAGTCATCCTTGATATCATCATCGCGCTGGTCTACCTCATCCTGCTCTTTTCCTTAAGTGTCCCCCTCACCCTGATTGCCTGCACCATCGCCCTCTTAAACTTCCTGTTTCTCATCTGGATGGCACAAAAACAAGTTGACGTAAGCAGGAAAGTCATCCTTGAACAGGGGAAACTAAACGGGGTGTCCTGCGCCGGTATCCAGATGATCGAATCCTTAAAATCCGGCGCACAGGAATCCGAATTTTTTGAGAGATGGGCCGGGAGTCATGCACAGTATACCAACAGCCTGCGCACGGAACGGATGACATCATTGTTCATGAATATCTTTCCCACCCTGATCACCGGAATTGGGACAACTGCAACACTTGCTGTCGGGAGCCTGCTGATCATGTCCGGCTCAATCACGATTGGCATGTTCTTTGCATTCCAGGCATTACTCATAAACTTCCTCATGCCATTCCAGAGACTTCTTGGTATCGGCGAGCTGTTACTACAGCTTGAAGGGAGTCTCCAGAGGCTTTCTGATGTTGAGAAGAATGTCCCAAAAAAGAGTGCAACCGGCGTCACGGCAATCACAGGGCAGGATGACGGTATGGCAAGGAAGTTAAAAGGGCATCTGCATCTCGATACTGTCACCTTTGGCTACAATCCTCTTGAACCTCCACTTATTGACGGGCTCTCCCTGAACCTTCCCATGGGCAGCCGCACGGCTCTTGTCGGTTCCTCGGGTTGCGGAAAAACTACGATTGCCAGGCTCACAGCAGGGTTATACCAGCCATGGTCCGGAGAGATACGCATAGACGGGGAGAAGCTCACAGACATCCCCGGGCAGCGCCGCTACCTGTCGGTTGCTTTCGTCAGCCAGGATTTCTTCACCTTCGAAGGTACGATCCGGGAAAACATCTCCTTATGGGATAAAACCCTCCCAAAAGAGGAGATTATGAAGGCTGCACAGGACGCCGGGATCGATAGTCTGATCGAATCACTCCCGGGGGGATACAGCCATATCATCACCGAAGGGGGCAGGAACCTGAGTGGAGGGGAGCGGCAGCGGCTGGAGATCGCCAGAGCCCTTGCCGTGAATCCAACCCTCCTCATCCTTGATGAGGCAACAAGCGCACTGGACCCGGATACTGAGAAGCGGATCGAGATGAATATTCGTCAGCGGGGTTGTACCTGCCTTGTCATCGCCCACCGGCTCAGCACGGTCCGCGACTGTGACCAGATCATTGTCCTTGACAGAGGATCGATCGTTGAACAGGGTACCCATGAGAGCCTCATGCGCAATGAGGGGCTTTATTACCATCTCATCACCGCTGAGAGCGGGAAACCGGAGGTTGTTGCATCATAAATCCTGATACCCCCCGGATCAGCCGGTACCATTCCGGTGAAAACCTCATCCTGTCTGACCCGGACACCCTGTACCGTGTCGTCTCGGGGAGCCTGATTGCGTACATTGCACAATATGCCGCAGGTACAGCGCAGCGGCGCCTGCCGGGCCAACCCTTCACCTCCGGTCAGACACTGTTCGGGTTCGTTCCCTCATCGGTCTGCCTTGTTGTCGTGTTCCAGACAGACACGGAGATAGAGGAGATATCCATCGATGATGCCAGCATAAATGCTGATGAGTTACCCGGACTTTGGGCTGCACTGATCCTGCAGGCGCAGAAGGATAAGCACCTGTTCCTGAAAAGGAACCTGTCATACGATGACTGCCTGTCTGTCGGGTACGGCACTCAAACGATCGCTTTTGGCCGCTGCATCCGGTTTGATACCGGAAAAGACCCATTTGGATTATGCAGGGTCACACAAGGGACGCTTAAGGATGCCTCGTCCGATATGATATTTGGGCCGGACCAGGGATGGTTCCCGGTAACACCTCATACGGTACTTGTCGCAACAGCCGATACCGGGATCATCACGCAGGACCCACAAAAAATCACGGGATCGATCCGGCACTCCCTGTTTCATGCAACCTGCCGCGAATGGATGACCCGCAGGGTAACTGCGCTCTGGGACGACGTCCTTGCTGACGAGGAAAAACAGATACGCACCTGGACAGACCAGGAAGAGGAGATTCTCTCGCATATTGTGAAAAAGACGCGGGGAGCCATGGAGGATGTCCGGGCACTTGAAGCTGCTTTTTTCAGGATCCTTACGTACCTTGGCATAGAGGATCATCCGTTTCCCTCTTCGGTGTCCCTGAAAGATCCTCACCAGGAACGGGATATCACTAGTGAACTTACCGGCATGGCAGAAGACTGCGGGGCAAGGGTCAGGAGAGTCCGGCTGGCAGAAGACTGGTGGAAGGAAGACTGCGGCCCGATTCTTGTTTTTGAACGGGATGGGACACCTCTTGCAGCACTCCCGGATAAGCCCGGGCAGTATACGCTTTACCATGACACAGGTATCCGTGCAGACCATCACCGGATCTCAAATATCGAACTCGATAAGACCGGGTATGTTGTCTACCCGGTATTTCCCGACAAGCAGCTCACCCTTACCGATATCGCATTCTTCCTCTGGCATTCGGTCTGGAAACGGGATATCGTTTGGTTAGTCATCTGTGCACTCTTTATCGGCATCCTGGCAACCGCAGTTCCGGTTGCAACGGGATTGATCTTCAATAATGCCATCCCGTACCAGAACTATTCCGTGCTGTATGCAATAGTGCTGGTGCTGTTCATGAGCGTGATCTCCTCCTGTATCTTTTCAATAGGCCGTACCATTGCCATCATGCGGCTGGAAGGGCGGATGGGCAGCGTTTTTGAAGCAGCGGTATGGAACCGTCTGCTCCGGTTGCCCCCTTCCTTTTTCAGGAACTACAATACCGGCAACCTTATGTCGCGGGCCGGGGTTGTAAATTCAATCCGGTCGTTGTTGTCCGGCATAACTATCTCAGTCATATTCTCGGCGATATTCTCCCTCTTCAATGTCATACTGATGTTTGCCATATACCCGCACATCGCGTTTCTGGCAGTGCTCCTTATCGCAGGAGTTTTCTTCATTACTCTGGTGATCGGCTACCTCAGTATCAAAGTGCGGGAAAAACTGATTGCCCAGGAGGGCAGGCTCTCCGGGCTCACCGTTCAGCTGCTCTCAGGGATGGCAAAGATCACGGCAGCGGGAGCGCAGAACCGGGCATTTCTCAAGTGGGATATGGAGCTGCGGGAGAAAGCGGCATTGGATTTCAGGATCAACATGTATGGTGCCTACAGCCAGGTTTTAACGATCCTCTGGCCGGGGCTCTTAACTATCCTCATCTTCGGGCTTGCGGGGAGTCTTCTCGCTGCAGAGTCTCCTGAAGGAAATATCGGCGGGTTCCTTGCCTTTTTTGCAGCAGCCGGCGCCTTTTCTGCGGCTATCGTCAGCCTTGGGGAGTCGTTCATCATGATGTGGAACATCAAGCCGCTCTGGGACTGGTTAAGCCCCCTCCTTACTGCAGAGCCTGAACCGCTGACGGGATTTGATAGCCCGGGAAAACTGTCAGGATCTGTGGAGGTACGTCACGTCAGTTTCCAGTACGCAAAGGACGGTCCGCTAATACTTGAAGATGTGTCGATGAATATCAACCCGGGAGAATTTGTGGCAATCGTTGGCCCCTCGGGTAGCGGCAAGTCCACCATGCTGCGAATCCTCCTTGGTTTTGAAACGCCAGACTCGGGAACCGTCCTGTATGATCAAAAGGATCTTGCCCGGCTCAATGTCCGTAAGATCCGCAGGCAGATAGGAGTAGTCATGCAAAACGGGCAGCTTATGGCAGGAAGCATTCAAAAGAACATTGCCGGCGCCCGCACGATATCTCAAGATGATGTATGGAAAGCCGCAAAACAGGCCGGGATTGATGCGGACATACAGGAGATGCCCATGGGGCTGCACACCATCATCAGTGAGGGGTCAGGAAACATCTCCGGCGGTCAGAAGCAGCGGATCCTGATTGCCCGATCCATTGCCTCCGGACCACGGATCCTCCTGATGGATGAGGCGACAAGCGCCCTTGACAATGCTACCCAGAGCGCTGTAATGGAGAGTTTACGGAAGATGGATCTTACCCGGATCGTCATCGCCCACCGGCTGTCGACGGTCAGGTATGCTGACAGGATCTATGTCATTGACAAGGGCCGGATCATCGAGACCGGGACCTACGAGGAACTCCTGCGGCAGGATGGCTGGTTCAGCCGTCACGCACGGTTGCAGCTGGCGTGAGCAAAAAAACCCTCATGAAGCCAAGGGTTTCGCACCAGAGCAATGAAAATTTTGCTCTACAAACTCAATTTCCATTTGTCTGCTCTATCGTCGAAAGATTTCAAAATTTTCATGACAGATATTAAAGGCACTTCACGATATCACATTCGTATGGCAGCGAAGGACAAGACCCCGGCTGAGAAGACGGCAAAGAAGAAGACATACAGGAAGCCGACTGCCGACAAGATGGCGGATAAGGATCTCGCGGGTGTCACTGGAGGTAGCAGTAGTCCGCAGGAGAGGATGTGCATCAGCGGATCCTTTGCAAAAGGGATGTGTGGCGAAGGCAGTCGTGTCCAGCCCGCGCCTATGCCGCGGTGTCGCCCGGGCCAGGGCACGGTGAGATGATTCTCGCGCGCGGATCACGACCACTCACGCATAGCGACTGCCCGGTCGACGCCGGTCGGACAAATTCTCGTGACGAGAGCAACGATCGGGCAGACAACCCTGGGGGACACAGACCCGAGAATTATCTGAGCTTCGTCAATGTTTGGTGCGTTCCCACCCCACCCACCGTCAGAGACCGATGTAGCGGGGAATTATTTATTTTAACCCGGTCTCTGTCGTCACAGGACACCGCACTTCTACACCCAATCTCTCCTGATCACCCCCCTGAGTCGTATCGGGCAGAACTCGGAAAAGTATTTGTCGCGTTTCAACCAATGCACATCTATGGCAACAAAGAAGAAGACTCCGGCTGAGAAACCGGTAAAGAAGAAGACGTACAAGAAGCCGACTGCTGACAAGATGGCGGATAACGATCTTGCGGGTGTGACGGGTGGGGAATCGGACGGTAGGCGACCCAAACTTGATTGGTGTAAGTGTGGCGATGGCACAACGTTCTGCTCCAATTATGGTAACAATGCAATTATTGGTCAGTGACAAGAAGTTTGGATGATTTCGAGCCCCTTATCAATAAAATCCAAACCATAACGGCCTTGAGCGACCCCCGTTTCTTCGGGTTCAACACCAGTGAAGAACAACTGACCCCCCATCACCATGTCTGGTGATCGGGAATTGTACAGTGAGGGGATCGCACCGTTACGGTTGCAGGGGAATCCCAGGAACTAATGCCCGATGGAGAGGGCGATACAAATAATAATCCATTTTTCCAAACAACCCCTTATTCAGGGAGATAGGGAAGACAGGCACATCGTACGACGACGCCATGAGACCTGCCACCGGCAGATCGAACCGGCTCCCCGGCACGGTACCGGGCTCCGGATCACGGGCAATACCTTGAAGGATGATTCAATGACCACAGAAAAACCGACCACCTATAAGACAAATCCTGTCGTCTCGTGCAGGATCGAGAGCGATGAGGACGCGATCCTCTTCAACCCGGACACGGACAACACCTGCGTCCTCAACAGCACCGGCATTGCCATCTGGCAGTTCATCGGTTCACCACGTTCGGAGGAAGAGATCTGTGCGCACCTGAGTGCCCAGTACGATGAGGCTCCGGACCGGGAGAGCCTGCTTGCCGATATCCAGGCGTTCATCAAGAGGCTGGGAGATGACTATCTCTGCAGGGAACCGACCGATGGCAGCTGAAGCTCTTCCATTACGGGACTTCACCGTCCCGCCTCCCGGTATCCCGGGTGCCCCAAACGATGTTGACCTCGGCATCACGGGGAGATGCAACCTCTCCTGCAGGTACTGCTTCTATGCCGACAGCATGAAGGAGAAACACGACATCCCCCTGCAGGCATGGCAGGCGATCCTTGCAGAGCTGGGCGATCTTGCCGTCCAGCGAGTCTGTCTCTCTGGCGGCGAGGTCTTTCTCAGAGACGATCTCTTTGCCATCATCGATTCGGTTATCGGGAACAAAATGCGGTACAGCATCCTCACCAACGGCACCCTGCTCACAGAGAAGGTGATCAAAAAGTTCGATACCGGGAAACGCCGGCTCCGGCTTGACTCCATCCAGGTCTCGATTGACGGGTCAAAAGCGGAGATCCACGACCTCTCCCGCCCCCCGAAGAGTTTTGACCGGGCAGTCCACGGGCTCCGGCTCCTCGTTGATGCAAAGTTCCCGGCAACGGTCCGGGTCACCCTGAACCGTCATAACATCGATGACCTCGAAGGGATCGCCCGCCTCCTCATCGACGATATCGGGCTTTCGGGCTTCTCGACCAACGAGGCAGAACCGATGGGGACCGCCCGCTGTCATGGCGGGAATATCGTCCTTACCCATGAGCAGCGGAGAAGCGCGATGAAGACTCTCGCGGAGCTCAGCGAACGGTACGGGAACCGGATCAGCGCCAATGCCGGTCCCCTTGCCATGGCGGAGATGGTCGCCGAGCTTGACCGGCTGCGTGCGGCCGGTGAGACCCGGCAGGCGGGGCGGGGCACTCTTTGCTCCTGCGGGGGAGTATTCTCCAAGATGGCGATCCTCCACGACGGCACGATGGTCCCCTGCAACCTGCTCCCGACCCTTGTGATGGGAGTCGCCGGCATGCACTCTGTTAAGGAAGCCTGGCTCCACTCACCCGCTATCAATTCTGTGCGGTACCGGTATGAAGTCCCAATCACCGCCATCCCCACCTGCTCGGGCTGCACGTACACCGGCTTCTGCACCGGGGGGTGCCCTGCGATTGTCATGGCAGAGAAGGGCAGGCTCCTTGGGATCGACCCGCTCAGCTGCTACCGGTACCTCAAAAAGGAGGTGGGATATGACGAACTCCTGTGACGTCCCTGCCCCCGCACCTGAAGTTCAAAAACCGGACCTCCCCGAGGGCGTCCCACCGCTTGGCTGTTTCTACCTGTACCTCACCTCCTGCTGCAACCTCCGCTGCCGTCATTGCTGGGTTGACCCGGTGTACGAAGGGGAAGAACTCAGGGAGGGGACTTATATCGATCTCGATGCACTCAGAAAAGGAGTGACCGAGGCAAAGACGCTGGGGCTCTGCGGGGCAAAGCTCACCGGTGGGGAGCCCATGCTCCACCCGCAGTTCAAGGAGCTGGTCTCCTTCCTTGCCTCAGAAAACATCTCCCTGAACATGGAGACCAACGGGACTCTTATCACCCCGGAGCTTGCAAAATTCCTCAAAGAGGAGGGGAAGTTCACCTTCATCTCCGTCAGCCTTGATGCACCGGACCCGGCCGGGCATGATTCCTTCAGAGGTGTGAAAGGGGCGTTTTTGCGGACACTTGCCGGGCTCGACGCCCTGGTGGCGGCAGGGTATACCAACTGCCAGGTGATCATGGCGGTGCACCGGAAGAACCGGCACCAGATGGCAGATGTTGTCAGACTTGCCACACAGCACGGAGCAGCTTCGGTCAAGTTCAATCCGGTGATGAGAAACGGACGCGGCATCACTATGTACGAGCGCGGCGAGACGCTTACCTTTGCCGAACTCCTCGCCCTTTCAGAGTACATCAACAACGAACTGCGCCCCCAGTCGAAGATCAAGGTGATCCGGTCCCTGCCCCCCGCCCTTACTTCACTTGGGGAACTCCGCAGAACCATGGGGCAGTGCGGGAACTGCGGTGTGGAGACTATTCTTGGGATCCTCGGCACCGGCGAGATCGCCATGTGCGGGATTGGCCAGACCATTCCTGCCCTTGTGTACGGGAAACTTGGAAAAGACAGCATCCGTTCGATCTGGCTCAACAACCCCATCATCAGGGATCTGCGGCGTGACCTCGGTGATGTGAAGGGTTACCCCGGGATCTGCGGGAACTGCATCCATGCCAAATCCTGCCGGACCGGCTGCGTTGCAGAGAATTATGTGCAGAACGGATCGCTTGTCTCCCCGCAGTTTGAGTGCCTTGCGGCGGAGCAGGGGGGGATATTTCCAAAAACCCGCATGAAGTTTTTGGCAAAATGACTGCCGGTTGCGGTTCCTTCAACTGTGTTTCATAACAAGACAAGAAAATCTTCCTCTTTTCATTTTACTGTCCTTATGATACCTGCATAAGGCACTCACGGTGATCGCCTTGCTTTGTCCCAGGGATGTGAACCCGCGGACGGCAGGAGATGCCCATGGGGATGCACACCATCATCCGTGAGGGGTCAGGAAACATCTCCGGCGGTCAGAAGCAGCGGATCCTGATTGCCCGATCCATTGCCTCCGGACCACGGATCCTCCTGATGGATGAGGCGACAAGCGCCCTTGACAATGCAACCCAGAGCGCTGTGATGAAGAGTTTACAGATGATGGACCTTACCCGGATCGTCATCGCCCACCGGCTGTCGACGGTCAGGCATGCTGACAGGATTTACGTCCTTGACAAGGGCCGGGTCATCGAGACCGGGACCTACGAGGAACTGGTGCAAAGGGAGGGCTGGTTCAGCAGGCACGCAAAGCTGCAGCTGGCCTGATGCGGTCTGGTATATCCTTCCATCGGGAAGCAATACTCTACAACTCATGATCCCGGCCTTCGCAGCAGGAGTGTTTGAGCTGCCGGTTTGCGGAGGTTTGTCCGGAGACGAAGGCTCGGAGGGGATGATGTTATAGTAAACAGTAGTAATTTTATTACAAAGAACCCGGAGATTTTGTCATGATAACGCAGGTCCATTTAATACCGTCAGATTGTAGGCGATAATCTTTGCCAACAACTCATTCACCTGTGCGGTTCGGTTCTTGGATCTGAGAGGTTCTCCCAATTTGGCCTTTATTGCCGAATTCGTCGATTCGGCATTGCTGCGCTTGTGGTAGTGCTTCATGTATTTATCGCGATTAATCTGGGAATAATGGTACACATTATACCAATTCACATATCCTCTTGACTTCCCCGTTACGTTCTTCTTGAAGGGTATGTAAGGATGAACTCCTGCGTTACATACAGCGTCAATGTTGTCGTGTGAAGAATAAGCGCGATCGGTTGATATTTCCTGAACGTTGAAGTCTTTAAGAAGATCAGCTAGGAGTGGCTTAAATTGTGGAGAGTCCCCACCATTCTCGGCAGTTATCTTGATCGCAGCAATGATATTGGTCTTGACGTTACAATTGAAAAGATTGATCGCATTGGAAATCAAAAATAGGGAAATATCGTGTAGGATTCAGAATAGCAATCCTATCAGTATCCCCCAGTCTACAGATAATCCCATTACTCCATATAGAACTGGTCACTGAGGGGGATATCCATCATTTCAGCATAGGCAAGGGCCTGCTGCATTCAGGCCCCCACGATGTGATTATTGTCTTTTGCCTCGATAACGGCGATTGGGAGATTTTGTTTATGATAGAGAATATAATCGGCTCTTCGCGGCTTGGCCCGGCTCACGGAATTACCATTAACAAGCACCCGGCCATCGGTGACATTAACTTCTTCTCGTATGTGATAGGGCTGATCCCACCCGGCACCGATTATGGCCGGAGTTATAAATTTGGAGCAGACATCGCGTTCACTTAATTTCTTTTTATCTAGAATGTCCATTATTTCAATTCAGACATTGAAGGACAATCACCTAATAGTTTTCTATAATAATATTGGTTTAATGGATAGTTTTACACCTAAATTACTATTCACGAACCACTTTAGGTGCAAACATCAGATTTTAGGTGCAAAAGGGGACTTTAAGTGCAAAGCCCAGATTAAGGAAAACTATTAAATTTCGTCAGCGCGATTTTGTACAGTCGGTTGCAGGCGAACCTATGCCCGCATCACTGACGGGGTTGTGGCCTAGCCCGGAATGGCGACGGGCTCCAGCGGTCTTTGCGTTCTTGTGCTTGCAGATGATGAACAATGGGTCTACTGACTTCAAGTGGATGATGACCCGTTGGAGCACTGATGCATGTCGGAGAGACCCGTCGATCGTGAGTTCAAATCTCACCAACCCCACATTTTCTTTTACCATTTACGTTTTATTGCGCCGGTTTTTGGTTTTTCCCGTGCCCTGAAATCTTCCTGATCGATTTATGTTCATCCGCTGTCACATCCACCGGCCGCGGCTATCCCGTCTCCTGCATTTCTGACATACCTCCTTTCCGATGGATGAAAAAATGGCACGGTCGAGGATAAGACCGCATAATTATTTATTCTTGTTCGGGAAAGAAATCATCACTACCAGACCGCCGAGTAAAATTGACATTACATGTCAAAATCCCAAATGTTGCTATTCCCTCAAAGATGACGGCAAGAATATTGTAAATAGAGGAAATAGCCGGGCTGGACATCAACAATACTTCTTTTTGAAACAGTGCCAAAAGTTGATTATTCCCCCCACCTATCATGAATAAGAGAATATAACATGGACATAGCACTTTCGCGAATCATTGATGTCATCGTCCGTACATTGGACCCGGATACAATCATTCTCTTTGGCTCACGGGCACGAGGGGATGCACGCGAGGACTCTGATTTCGATATCTGCGTCTTAAAAAAAGGAATATCCGGACGGCGCACAATCGCACGTACACTATATCGTGCCCTGTATGGCGTTGGCGCTCCAGTCGAACTTATTGTCGATACTCCTGCCACATTAAGAAAGTACAAGGACAACCCACACTTGATTTACCGTGAAATTGCACGGGATGGAAAGATTATTTATGAAAAACCGCGCGCTGGTTAAACAATGGCTCCTCCGTGCACAGAGTAATCTCGACCGTGCACGAGCAGGAAAGATCCGTAATACAATTCTCTACGAAGATTTGTGCTTCGATTGCCAGCAGGCTGTGGAAAAATCTCTAAAAGCATTGCTTATTGCACACGATGTGGAGAGTCCGCACACTCATATCATCGCACACCTGCTGGAAACACTGGAACAGAACCGGATTCCTGTGCCGGGCGACATGAAATCGTCGGCGGATCTCACTGAATATGCAGTCCATACACGATATCCCGGTCTTTACGAACCGGTAACCGAAGAAGAGTACCGGGAAGCACTCGCAGTGGCTGAGTGCGTTTACGCATGGGTAAGTAAACAACTCGTGTAAGCAATTGTTAAATTGACGGGTTCAACACCCCCGTCGTCTTTTCATTTCACCAATGACCCCCTTCTTACACATCTCTGCAACCCCCATCTCCGTTCCTAAACTCCATGCATTTAGAATATGCGGCACCCTCCATCGCCCAATCCGGTTTTTATAGAAAATCTGCCCAGTTTGCAGGAATTTTTTTAAAGCCCGCGCCGCGCCGTTTTTTCACAAAGGAAACAAACGGTTTTACGCGCTCCGTTTCCATGAAATTTCCTGAAATAACTTCAAAAATTTTCGCAGTCATCCATCCCCTTAATATACCGCAAAACAATCTTGACTCATACAATGTTCAGAAAGATCATCGCACGACTGGGAACGAGGCGAAAGGAGATTGCAGATACCATCATTGCAAAGGTCGGCACTGCAATCTGCCCGTGTATGCCATCACTCTCAGCCAGTGCCGGAATCAGAAAGCTCATTGTCCCAACTGAATCGCAAAATGCATTGAAAGCGGGGAAGCAGTACAGGTTAACGAGCGGTCACGCCCCGATCTTCTCGCTCTTCACCTATTTTGGTTTACGGAATTAAACGCCGGTCAACCGGTGCCCGGGTATCTTTCACGGCAACTCACTGACAGGTCACCTGCCGTCTCAATAGACGATGGCTCTGACTGGCGATGAGCCCCGGTGCTACCCGGTCACGTATGAACCGGTTTTTCGAAATGTGAAGGAGCGTAAGTTCTCCCGCAGGCAATGTGAGCAGAAAAAAAATCGAGTGATCATCCATGAAAACAAACGAACAGGAAAACAAAACAGGGGAATCCTTTGGGATTTTTAAACGGAGAAGCGAAGGCGTTGCCGGACCTTCCCGCGAGGTATCCAAACGGGATGCATCAGCGTCCGGTGCGGATATTGCCGGACAGGAAAATGAACTGGAATGGGCACGGAGGCATGTGCCACCGGATCCGTTCCTTGCTGAACGCAAGACCGAGATCATAGGCTGTGGAGTCAGGACACGGCACACGGTGCGGAAAAAACGATCTGTAAAGGAGCGTGAGCGGGCATGACCCGGGGACGACCGCCGCTTGTCGCGCTGAAGGAAGCGTACCTGATTGCGATGAAACGCGGGCAGGTCATGCCGGTGTCTGAAGGGCGGTGCGATCATTTCCATTTCATCCTCTTTTCAGAGTACCGGATCACGTTCGTCAAAGTGAAGCGGACGCTCACGGAGATCAGCGATCCCAAGGAAATCCTGCAGAATTACGAGCGCGAGATCCGGCACCTCGCCCGCATTCCGCTGAATGCGATTGACGCCCGCGAGTTCTGGGTCCGATCGCCCCGGGGGACGTTTCATTTTTTCCTGATCGGAAAGGACAGAATATCCGGGCTTCAGGCTGACGGTTCGGTCATGACCGGCATAGATTATCCGCTGGAGTTACCAAAGCCGGAAGGTGCACCGGCGCTTCCGGCGGAAAAAGATTCCGCTGTGGCGTAAACGCCGGTAATTTCGGAGTCTGAAAAGGATTCAGTTCCGGAACAGGTACCGGAGGAGGGATGAATATGCCGGGATACCTCTTTGGGTATATGGGTGACCTGCCATGTAAGTCCCCGATCCTCCCTGAAGGCGGGCACCTGTCCCCGGCAGGATCTCTCCGTCGGAAACTCCTGTTCACGTACCCTGAAAACAGGGGTCCGGAAGAGTAACAGGTTGCACAAACAGGCGAATTCCGGTACATTGGCAGGGAAATCTGCCATTATTGCACTCCGATTATGCAAATGCCGGGTAAAAAGGGCTCAAAAATGATCGCTAATGGATGCTTTTGGACAGAGGATCGGTTGGGGGGTTAACCTATAGATCCACGGACACGGAAAAACAGGGTTTTTTGGGATCTCACGTCCGGCTGGGATGATCCAGGATCCCAATCACCGGATCGATGGTGGAGGCTTCACCGTACTCCCTGAACTTCCGGGATCCCATCTCCGTCGGAGACTCTTGTTCACCCACCCTGAAAACAGGTGTCCGGAGGGGTATCAGGTTGCACAAAAGGGCGAATTCCGGTACATTGGCAGGGAGATCTGCCTGTATTGCACTCAGATTGTGCAAATGCAGGGTAAAACGGGCTCAAAAATGATCGCTAATGGATGCTTTTGGATGGAAACTCGGCTGGGAGGTCGGCATATTGATCCCCGGACAGTAGAAAGAGTCTTTTTGGGATCTCACGTCCGGCTGGGACTATCCGGGATCCCAATCATCGGATCGATGGTGTGGCAATAGACGTACGGTATGATCCTCCGGGATAAAGTCTCCGTCGGAGACTCGTGTTCACCCACCAGAAAACGGGTGTCAGGAGGGGTATCAGGTTGCACAAAAGGGCGAATTCCGGCACATGGTTCCGGAAATACGAGAATATCGGGGCCTGATTGGACTGAACAGACCTGAAACAGGCTCAGAAATGATCGCTAATGGACGCTTTCCAACAGGGTTTCGATTGTTGGATCGGGCAACAGTCGTGGAATACAGAAAAATCCCTGTTTTTCCGGGGAACCGGCTACATATCACAAAAGATGGATGATGAAAATAAATCTCCAACCTTCACGAACCGCAACAAATAACATTACACCGTTTATAAAGTTACACATTATCAACCGCAGCCCGGGTACCAATGACTGAAGAGAATGAACGCCAGACACGAAAGATGCGGATCGATCCTCTGTTGCGAGCTGCCGGATGGATCATTATTGCCTATAAAGACGGGATGAATCTGGCACAATACAACAAATATGCTATTGAGGAATATCCAACTGACAATGGTCCCGCTGATTACGCTCTCTGTGTTGCCGGGAAAATTCTCGCGGTCGTTGAAGCAAAAAAAGTTACCCGTAGCGCGAACGGAGTGCTCACGCAGGCAGAACGGTACGCACAGGGATTACCCCATAATTCTTACAACTTCGAAGGCTTGCATGTTCCGTTCCTGTATTCAACAAACGGTACAGCGATCTTTTTCCATGACGTGCGGAATCATTTCAATCTCTCCCGGGAGATTGCGATGTTCCATACTCCCCACGCACTACAGGAAAAACTGAATCAGGATTTTGAACGTGACTGCTACACGTTACGGCACAAACCGAACGATCAACCCGGACTCTATCCTTTTCAGGTTGAAGCCAATACTGCCATCGAAGCAGGGATAGAATCGAAAAAGCGAAAGATGCTCGTGGCGATGGCAACCGGAACCGGAAAGACCCGGCTGATGGTTAACGAGATTTACCGGCTGATGAAAACCGATGTCGGCAACCGTATCCTGTTCCTTGTCGATCGCCGCGCGCTTGCTGCGCAGGCAGTGAAGACATTTGCGTCTTTTGAACCGGAGCCGGGATTAAAATTTGACAAGATCTATGAAGTGTACAGCCAACGGTTCTTCCGGGAGGATTTTGAGGAAGACGAGGTGTTTGATCCCAAAGTTCTTCCAACCACTTACCTGAAAGATCCAAAAGTTGGCATGGCATTCGTCTATGTCTGCACGATCCAGCGGATGACTTCCTATCTCTTCGGGAAGAATGCCGGCAGAGCGTACGAGATCGCAGATGAACCGATTGACGAAGATGCGGATCGGATCGATATTCCCATCCATGCGTTTGATGTTGTCGTTGCTGATGAATGCCACCGGGGATATACGGCTGCGGAACAATCTGTTTGGCGGGACACGCTCAATCATTTTGACGCGATAAAAATCGGACTGACGGCAACACCTGCCGCTCACACCACCTCTTATTTCGGTGAGCCGGTGTTCCGGTACGAGTATGAACGGGCAGTCCGTGAAGGGTATCTGGTGGATTATGATGCCGTTTCGATCGAGTCCGATGTCCGGATGAACGGGATCTTTTTGCAGGCAGGGGAACGGGTTGAGGTCATCGATGCAGATAAAGGTTCGAAATTTTATGACGAACTCGAAGATGAACGGCAGTTCGATACGACCGAGATCGAGCGGAAGGTCACATCACCGGATTCCAACCGGAAAATTATCCTTGAGATCAAGAAGTACGCAGAAGAGCATGAGAAGAAGTACGGGCGGTTCCCGAAGACCCTCATCTTTGCGGCAAACGATCTTCCCCATATTTCCCACGCGGATCAACTGGTGAAGATGGCTCGTGAAATTTTCAACCGTGGGGAAGATTTTGTCGATAAGATTACCGGAAAGGTAGATCGACCGCTCCAGCGTATCCGCAAATTCCGGAACCGGAAAGAGCCAGCGATTGTCATGACTGTCGATCTGCTCTCGACCGGTGTGGATATTCCGGATCTGGAGTATATCGTGTTCCTGCGTCCGGTGAAATCCCGTATCCTGTTCGTGCAGATGCTTGGTCGTGGTACCCGGAAGAGTGTGAATTATCCTACAAAATCCCATTTTGTCGTATTCGACTGTTTCGGCGGATCGCTTCTCGAATATTTCCGGCAGTCCACGGATATGACGGTTGAACCTCCGCAGCGCGAGACGCGGAGCATCGTAACCGTCATTGACGATATTTATGAGAACCGGGACCGGGACTATAACACCCGTGTTCTCGTGAAGCGTCTCCAGCGGATCGATAAGGAGATGTCCGGAGAAGCCCGGGGCATGTTCCGCGCTTTTATCAAGGAAGGAGATGTCCGTTCCTTTGCGATGAGCATTCCCCGGATCTTAAAAGAGGATTTCTCCGGGACGATGGCGATTCTTAAAAATGAGAAGTTCAGGGATCTTCTGGTCAATTATCCGCGCCCCTTGCGGTCGATGATTGTTACGCAGAAGCCGGATTCGGTTACATCCCAGTGGATCATACGTGACAGTGAAGGGCGAGAATTGAAACCCGAGGATTACCTGACGCTCTTTACCCGGTTCGTGCGGGAGAACCCGGAACATATTGAGGCGATCGGGATTTTACTCGATCGTCCCCGGGACTGGAGTACCGATGCCTTGATCGAGCTCAAGACAAAACTTTCCTCGTCAAAAGAGCATTTCACCGTAGAGAATCTCAGAAAAGCCCACGAGATCGCGTACAAACGGGCACTTGTGGATATCATCTCGATGGTGAAACACGCTGCACGGGCTGAGGAACCTCTTCTTACCGCAGAGGAACGGGTCGATCGATCGGTTAAAAAAATCTTTCTTGACCATTCCTTCAGCCTGGAGCAGCAGCAATGGATGGAGCGTATCCGGGCGCATTTAATCGAGAACCTCTCAATCAGTAAGAGTGATTTTGATTCCATCCCGATCTTTTCCAATGACGGGGGCTGGAAGAGAGCGAACCGGGTCTTTTCCGGGGAACTTCCGGCTTTGCTCCAGCAGTGGAATGAGGCGATTGCTGCCTAAAGTCGGTTGTTATATGTTCCGGTACACCGAACGCCGGTGATCGATCGTGATGACAAAGATGACGAGCACGCCGTGATCGATCGTAAGGATGGCACGGTACCTGCCGACCCGGTAGGAATAGAGCGGCACCTGTTCATGACCTTTGAGTTTTTTTACCAGCGTCTGGGGTTCGGGTTCCGCTCCCAGCTCATTTAAGGCGTCACGGATGCGGCGGGCTTCTTTTACCGGCAGATCAAGGATATCTTTCTGCGCCCTGCGGGACAGATGGATTGCGTACACTTATACCCCATGAGCATCGCAGAATTCGTTGAGCTCGCGGGTTTTTTTATTCCGGATGTCGGCAAGTCCTTCCTCAATTGCTTTGAGGGTGTCTTCGCTGACGGGTTCCCGGTCGGTCTGGGAGGACATGAGCCGGGAAATAACTTCGTCATAGGTCTCCCGTGGGTGAGTCCGGAATTTTGTTAACGACTCTTTGGTTTCTTTCCGGATCCTGATGGGAATACTTTCCATTCACAATTGTAGTATGGTGTACCATATCAGGCTACTGGTGTATGCATGGCAGCCGGGGAACAGGTTAATGGAGGTGCTGGTAGAATCATGTAATACACATGAGCGATATTGTCCAGAAGTTGTGGGGGTTCTGCCATACCCTCCGGCACGACGGGATCGATTACGGGGATTATATCGAACAGATCACGTATCTTTTGTTCATCAAGATGGCAGATGAGCGCAGCGTTGCGCTTCCCCCCGGCTGCGACTGGAAGACGCTTGTTTTAAAGTCCGGGACGGATCTTACCGATCATTATGTCGATCTGCTCCGCACGCTCGGGAAACAGCCGGGACTTCTTGGGGATATTTTTGCCGGTGCCCTTTCACGGTTCACGAACCCGGTGAACTTAAAGCGTCTTATCAGTCTGATTGATGAGACGGAGTGGACGGAGCTCAACATTGATGTGAAGGGGGAAGCGTTCGAGGGACTTCTGGAAAAGGCGGCAAGCGAGGGGAAGAAGGGTGCCGGGCAGTACTTCACACCGCGTATCCTGATCCAGTCGATCGTACGGTGCATGAAGCCCGATCCCCGGGTGCATGCTGAATTTACGATCTGTGATCCTGCGTGCGGTACCGGCGGGTTCCTTGTCTGTTCGTACGAGTGGCTTTTGGGGAAGACGCATGGCGGGGCGTTTGACCGTGATGTAGCGCCCCGCGTGAAGGAGGGCACGTACTTCGGGCAGGAATTAGTCGCACGCCCGCGCCGGCTTGCGCTGATGAACCTGTTCCTGCACAATGTCGAGCCGGTGATCAAATTCGGCGACTCGATCTATGAGAACCCGGACAGCCGGCGCTTCGATATGGTGCTGACGAACCCGCCGTTCGGGACGAAAGGGGCGAACCAGGCACCGGACCGCGAGGACTTTACGATCTCGACCTCCAACAAGCAGCTCAACTTCGTGCAGCACGTGATGACGATCTTAAAACCCGGCGGACGGGCGGCGGTTGTCGTCCCGGACAACGTGCTCTTCGCGGATCAAGCCGGGGAAGTGTTCAAGGTGCTGACCGAGGACTGCAACCTGCACACGATCCTCCGGCTCCCGAACGGCACCTTCACGCCCTATTCCCCGGGCACGAAGACGAACGTGCTTTTCTTCACGAAGGGTTTCCCCACCGAGACGATGTGGGTATACGATGACCGGACGAACGTGCCGGGTATCACAAAGAAGGACCGCCCCCTGACACCGGAGTATTTCGCGGAGTTCGAGAAAGTTTACGGCGCTGATCCGAATGGCGGTTCGAAGCGCAATTCTGCGGACTCGAAAGAAGATCGCTGGCACTCGTTCCACATCAGCGAAGTGAAGGAGCGGAACTACAAGATCGATTCGCTGAAGTGGCTCAAGGATGATTCGCTCGACGATGCGGATTCTTTACCTGAACCGGAAGAGCTTGCAGTCGAGGCGATTGAGGAACTGCGGCTGGCGGTGGATGAGCTGCAGAAGATTGTGGTGTTGCTGGAGAATGGGAACGGGGATGCCTCCACGACAACAATAAAGTGACTTTGATGAATCAAACTGATATCGTACCTTTTACAATCGAATCGGTTGATTTAGAAGAGCTACCGGAAGGATGGAAAATCGCTCTTTTAAAAGATATTGGAGAAGTTCGGTTAGGAAAAACACCAAAGAAATCAGATTATCGAAATGATGGAATTCATCGAATAGTAAAATTTCGAGATATTTCGTATAATGGTGTAAATTATTCAATATCAAAAGCCGCGTATGTTCCTGATGATCCGAAAATTGTTAGAGAATTAAAAAAACTCCGAGTCGGAGATGTGCTTTTAACGGCTTCAGCTCATTCTGGAGATCAAATAGGGAAAAAATGTGCATATGTTGACCACTTACCAAATATTCAAGGCGGGGTTTATTTTGCAGGTGAACTTCTTGGAATTACTGGAAATCCAGAAATCATTCATAAAAAATGGCCTTATCTCTGGTTAAGAAGCAATATTGGGGTAAAAGTAGTTCAAAAATTTGTTTTTGGTGTTCATCTTACGGGTGGTCGTGCTCAAAATATTCCAATCATCCTCCCCCCGCTCGCCGAACAGCAGCGCATTGTTGCCCGTGTCGAAGCCTTGTTAACGCACGTCAACGCCACCCGTGATCGGCTGAGCCGGGTGCCGTTAATCATGAAGAAGTTCCGGCAAGCGGTGCTAGCGGCTGCATGTTCTGGGAGGTTGACTGAGGGGTGGAGGGAGGAGAATCCGAATAAATTACCAGCATGTGAACTCATTCAACAAATCAAAAAAATTCGACAGGAACAAAAAAATCCGAATGTAACTAAAAAGTTAAAGAATTTTCAAAATGCAGAATTTGAGGCTATTCAAGAAGAATCAATTGATATTCCCGACTCATGGGCATGGTGCCAAATTCAAGATATCACTCAAGTTCAACTTGGAGGTACACCCTCTCGAAAAGAATCCACTTACTGGGGTGGAGAAATTTCTTGGATTAGTTCAGGAGAAGTTGCGAATAATCGTATTCGAACAACAAGAGAGAAAATTACAGTTTTGGGTTTAAAAAATAGCAACGCAAAACTCTATCCAAAAGGTACCGTTCTGATTGCGATGATTGGGGAGGGTAAAACCCGAGGACAGTCTGCAATACTCGATATCGAAGCAGCGACAAACCAAAACGTCGCCGGTTTGGTATTTGATACTGATAAAATTTTCAACGAATTTGTTTGGCTATGGACTTTAAGTCAATACGAGAAAACACGCGCGGTTGGCAGAGGGGGAGAGCAACCCGCTTTGAATGGTGAAAAAGTAAGAAATCTAATGTTGGCACTTCCGCCCCTTGCCGAGCAGCATGAGATCGTTCGCCGTGTCGGTTTGCTATTTGCTCGTGCGGATGCGTTCGATCAAGAGGTTGCTGCGGCGAGCCGGCGGTGTGAGCGGTTGATGCAGGCGGTGTTGGGGAAGGCGTTCAGAGGGGAATTAAGGTGAATAAAAATGAATGATAGAGATCTATGCATAGGGAAAAAATTCACAGTAACTGAACAGAATCTTCTTAGAACAATCATTTCAGTGAGAGATGAACGACGACGGGATATTTTCCCTCATGATGGTCCGACAGATGAAGATTGCAAAAATCTTTTAAGAATTTCAACAGAAAATTGCTCGGAGTTTACAAAAAATACCGTCGTTAATTTTTTGTTAAAATTTGGAAAATTGTACAAAAAAGATTTTCAGATGTTGATTGATGGTTTACGCAGATTTGAGGAAACGAACTCGAATGATACATACCGAGATCATGTCTGTCATTCGTTCAGAGTCTGGTGTTTGGGGTATTGGCTCTATCGTAAGGGATTTAAAAAATATTTTAAGGGGATTGGGCACAACCAAAGCACATTTGATTTCGTCTGGTATTTAACCGCATTTTATCATGACATTGGATACACGGAAGGCCATGATTATCATGGCGTTTATAGTGGACAAATCTTATTTAATAAATTAAATGAGACGTTCACAGGTTGTTGGACCCCCAATGCTATTCGTGCAATAGGAGCGATTAGCCTTCATAATTGTTACCAAGCTCAAAAAGAAAAAATTGGCATAACAAACGATCCTTATTCAGCATTACTCATAATTTGTGATGAGATTCAGGAATGGGGACGAAATATCCCTGGACACAAAAAGCAATATGAAATTGACAAGCTACAGTTTTGCATGAATTTGTCAGCATCAAATCCTTCACTGGAAATTAAACTGTTCTACCCGAAAAAACAACCGAAGCCTATTGAAGGACTGCAAGAATTTGTAAAAGAAAAAGACCAAAAATATCGAAAGAGTCTTTCAAAGCGCATCGATAATCTTTTGATCATTGCTAGATGTGTGCCCTATTGACTCTGGTCAGCACGAGATCGTCCGCCGTGTCAACGCACTTTTTCGCGTGCGGTTGCGAATGAGCGTGGTGGTGGCGGGCTGGTGGTGCGAGCGGTTGACGCAGGGGGTGTTGGGGAAGGCGTTTGCCGGGAAATTTTGATCAAGATAAAAGAGGGACTGGCAAAAATATTCAGAGTGATCTCTGTAATTCGAGTATCTCGTTTCCGATCTGTTTAACCGTTTTATTCTTAAGATATTTCTTTCGCTCCTTGGTGTAATCGCCACTGCCGGGATCAAAACTCCGGATAAACCGTATCGCATCCTCCGGTCCAAGCGCATTAATGAGGGCATCGTATCCCTCACTCTGGATCTGGGCGATCGTTTTACTCTCCATGCTGGTTCATCTCCATCAACCAGTGCAGCGGATTGTCTGCACGAATAGATATACGTAGTATATTCTTCTTCATAATCTTTACCAGATCATCATCGGTTGTAAGCAGGACAGCACCGGCTTTTTCCGTGCAGGCAATATGAACTGCATCCATACCCATGACACCGAGATTCTCAAATTCTTCTGCCCGTGACAGCAGAATATCATCAACCCGGATCGTCTCACGAGCCCGTTGAATCAATCGCAGTGCCTGCGTTCTTTTCCCGGGATCGCTGATAAGTCCGATCTCATACAGGACAGCAGAGCTGGTTACCAGTTCCCAATCAAGAGAACAGCGTTTGAGGATTGCAAGGACTGCCTCTGCCTCAAGCCGGACTCTTGTGTCGCTATGATTATCAAAAAGCCGGCATAAGCAGCATACATCCAGATAGATTTTCATATCATATCTGTTTCCTTATTTCACTGCCCAAGCCGATAAATGATTGTATGCAGTAATGAGTGCAAAAACAATTTCATGATTTACCATAGCATTTCCCCCATATTTTTTTCATTCCGGAAATCCCCTCCCGCCCTTCCCAAACATCAAGAGATCGTCCGCCTTATTCCGTCCCTATCTGGCGTGCGGCTGCGAATGAGCGTGGTGGTGGCGAACCGTTGGTGCGAGCGGTTGACGCGGGGGGTGCACAAGATCATACGTTTTCTGGTCGCACAAATGGGAGAGACCCTTTCGTGTGTATCTGATCTCCGGTACACACAAGTTCCTTTATACTCTCCCGAATAAATACTGGAATGATACAGGCATGAATGCGATACCCCGAAAATATATCACTGATGCCAAAAACCAAAAACAAGCGGTGATTGTCGATCTGGAAACCTTCAACCGGATGGAATCTATAATCGAAGACAACGGGCTTGCAAAATTCATGGAAGAAGCAGAAAAGGATGAGATCCTATCAGTTCATGAAGCAAAGAAGCACTACCGGTCATTAAAAAAGGATTGAAATGCCGGCGTGCGGATATAAAAAAATTTTCCTCAAAGATCTCGCTGCGATACCAAAACGTGACCGTTTCCGGATAGAACGGCTGGCATTTGATCTGATCCCGGCATCAGAAAACATTTTTCACGATTTTGATATCCAGAAGATGAAAGGTTATGACAATTATTATCGCATCCGAACCGGACTGTACCGGATCGGTTGTAAGATTTCATCTGACGGTGAGATTATATTCTACCGGGTAAAGAGCCGGGAAGAGATCTACCGGGTTTTCCCGTAATTTTGAGTATTCCTCAGAAAAAGATCATCTGCTCCTCCCTCTGTCACGGAGCCGCCCGGTCATCCGCTCAATTCCTCTTCACAGATCTGGAGCGCGGAGGTGATCGAGCGAGAGGTTGTGGTGGGTCGGCGGTGCGAGCGGTTGTAAGCGGGGGGGTACCCTTCAGGATCTAAGGCGGCTCTTTTTATCGAGGAATAAAATAGCCCATGTCTCATATGTCTTATTTATGTCCCATCCTTTTTTCCTTTGTCCGGATTCCTTCCAGGCCCCTTAGACTCCAATCCGACCCCTTTGATGTGCGGAAGTTCTGGTGCGGTGCTGAGTCATATGTTACCTTTATGAGTCGTTTGTCCGATGGATTTCTTGATCGGAAATAGCGGTGCATGACCCTTTTGGCTCTTATGTGGCTCTTTTATCATGAGGCATTCTGGTAGATCCTTTATCCGGTAATGGGAGATCATGTCCCCTTAGACCCCTTTCTGACCCCTTTACATAATATGTAAAACGTTCCTTTTCCGGTAGGACTCCCGGGCATTTATGATTCTGTGGGTATTTAGAAACCTATCCCGTCACCATTCCACCGGATTCCTGTACATATTTCAGGAACCGGTCCTTGTTGCTATGCAGGTTGGAGAACTGCTTCTCACAGACATCCGTGAACTTCGCGAGAGCTTTCCGGTTGATCTCTTCCTGATCCTCAAAGATACCGATAGACTGGAATTTCAGCCCCCATTTTTCAAACATGAGAAGATTGATCGTTGCGTTACTCACCCGGTCATCGTTCGATAACGCGTACACAAGAATCGGTCCGGATTCACTCTCGATCATAAAATCAGCCGTATATCTGCTGTCAGGATCGTGTGTGGGATCATGCCAGTCGGAATGGACAGATCCTTCAGGAATATGCCCTTGAACAAATTTATGGACATCGTCCATGAATGTTGACCGCACGCGTTCCCGTGACAGATAGGACACATCAGAAATTTTGAGCAAGGCTTGAACATAACTGTAGAGCGCATCGCCGTACTGGTCGTTATTTATCGAGAGAACCAGTTCGCCGTTCCGGTCCACAACGGAGAATGCAGCAAGAGCATTTGAAATAATCTTCTGCCGCCCCCCGCTCCGAAGATCCTTCTCGTCCAGATCGTAGGTGAGGTGCATAAAGGTATGACCCTCATCAGTGAGCACCCATTGTTCCTCCTCCCTTTTCAGGACAACAACCAGATGATCCCCATCTTCAAAGAGAAACGGGGTGAACACCCGGTACCGGTCTACACCTTCGGCTTCGACACGTACCTGGTCGCACACTTTCTGCCGAAAATTCTGTGTGATTGCCTTGACCGACATTTAGTTCATCCCCCATTGCGCAAGACTACGGTTTTTTGTGGAGACCATAAACCCACAGTCCCGCAACATACACTCTATCGCACCGTGATAATCTGCATACCGGTTCGTCTCCTCAGCATACGTATCTTCCCGGTAACCTGACTGCTGGTAGCGTTCGGTTGCGGTATGGATATGGAATCCATAGAAGGTATTTTTCTCTATCGGATTCGTATGTTCATGACTTTTTCCATTATGCCTTCGCAGCCGGAACTGCTGGTTTGATCCTTTGGGTATGTACAGGAGAATTATCGAGAAATCCATCTGGTTTGATTCGCTCTGCCTGAAGACAAGACGGAATAATGATCCATTCTCCCCGGTAATTTCTCGTTCGAACTCTTTGTGTCCATGCTTGGATTTTAACTTCGATTGAAGCAGGAAATCATCTGGTAGTACTTTTTGCTCATCGAGCAACGATCCAATCGTATCATCACTCAGTTGGATCGTCATATTTTTTCATTAGTCTCCGGATATAATAACTCTGTTCTTGAATTTATTCGGTTCCCCGACAAGTTTGTATCAATGAGCAGATGCATACAAAATCCCTGATTAAAAGAGGTTTATTGCTGTTATAAAAGGATCAACTGCGGAGGGTGAAAGTGAAGATCTTGCTTCTGTGTATCTTTTTTTTAACGAACAGCATGAGATCGTCCGCCGTGTCAATGCACTTTTTCGCGTGCGGCTGCAAATCTCCGGAAATTTTATCTCCGAGATAGAAAGGATATGTCGAAAGAAACCGGAAAAGAATGTCCTTTCGTTTAATATCGCACGCACAGCAGCTGTAAAACGTTGAATCCGCTACGACAGAATCTCTCATTTCAGTTGCTCGCCATGAGGTCTTCGTACCGGTCTTCGTCAATATATCCTTTTTTTACGAGATTGCCTGCTAATCTCTTTTTCGATTTCTGGATATCGTCAAACACGTTTGATTTTTTCTGGTATTCCGGATACGTGTCATAAATAAGGAGGAGCAACTCTTCCAGGGATAGTTTATCGTATAATTCTCTGACCATCTTCATGGCTGCAAGGATCGGCACCATCTGGGGATTTACTGAACTTGCCGCATGGAGTCGCTGGTATTCGCGTCTTCCATGAGGAGTCAGCTCCACGTATCCTCCACTGAGCGTATCGTACCGGGTAGGCGGGATATACGTCCAGCAATTAATCAGGTTGAAGGGATTTTTTATGATCTGCTCAATCTCTTCTGAATATGGCCCACGATAATGCGAGATGAATCCCATGAATTTTTTAATGTCCGGATGAAAATTCCATAAAAAAAATGCCTCTTTTTCCAGATGGAGGATGGAAATTTTCTGATCATTGGCACCTAACAGTAATAGGATCAGATGTTCAAGTGCGCGAGATCTCGTGTCCATAGTATTGCGTTGCTGCATAAGTTTCCATTGCCCGTTTTTCTTGACGCTTGGTGAAAAGTATCCGTATAAGTGTTTAAACCGTTTATGATAAAACCTATGCCGTGCGGTGTGAAACTTGCGGATCACGATAAAAAACGAGTTCGTATTGTATGGGCGCAGTATCCTTTGTTGCAATATAGGGCAGGTCAGCATGGGATATCGCGCTGACCTGCGATGCATTCATGTGGGAATATTTGCTGATGGTATTCTCAATGTGCTGTAATTCCGTTGCACTCAGGAGGCTCACATCCGGCTTGTCACAGGATAAGAATCGCTTCTGGTCGTATTTTCCGTATCTGGAATCGACAGATTCTATTTTTCCCTCTGTGGTGAGTTCGGAAATGGCAGTATCAAAATCGCCCGGTGCCGGCCCGTGAGGCAATTTGTAATACGTCTCACCAGTCAGATATTCTTCAAAGAGCTCGTAGTAATCGAAATCAGAGAAGTAGAGAATTTTCCACAGGACGGTCTTTCCGACATTCGGCGCACAACCGCAGTTGTGGATAATATAATGAAGTACCTGCTTGAGTTTCGGTAAATTCACTTCATTTTTTTCAATAGCTTCGGTCATTGACTATAAACCTGCGAAATAACGCTAATCACGTATTCCTATCGTGGAATTATATAGGCTTTCCTATGATGTTCTCAATAGATTTGTTTTCATGAGGCATAAGGAAAGTGGTAGGTTACCAAATCCTATCCATTTTTCATTTTCCCAGGATTTTTTATCTGAGATAAAGAGGCTGGATACTGGTTATTCATCACCCTATCAACCTCCCCATCCGCTCTCGTACCTTGGGCCCGGACACCATGGACATATTTTTCACGATTTCCGGAATTTTGTTTCTATACACTTTTCTCGTAGGACTTTCCGAAACCGTAATCACGTCCTCACCGGTAATCTGCCTGATGATCGCTTCGTCCATCCGGGCGCCTTTTGCCCCTTACTAAACAGCCCGGTCGTTCTCCCCATTCCGCTCCTATCTGGCGTGCGGTCGCAATCGATCATGAAGTGGCGGCGAGCCGGCGGTGCGAGCGGTTGACGCAGGCGGCGTTGGGGAAGGTGTTCAGAGGGGAAGATCTAAATAAGGAGACCCAGGATTAAAAAAATAGATGAATGAAAAAAAGTTCAATCATCGTTACCGGTACCCTTGCGCCGGAAAGTTGCCCCTCCACCCGCGAGGAGCACGTCGCGGGCTGTCGGGCCTGTGTTTTGTACGAAATGCCGGTTTTAGCGTATTATGAGCATTTCCCGTGCGAACTTTTTTGCGTTATCCAGGTCTTCCTTGTTGGGATGGCCTCTGTTCATTAACAGGAATTTGCCCCTGCAATGAAAGTTTCCAAGGATCGTGGCACCCTTCTTCATCAGAGCATCCGCCATAACGGCGATCATGTTTTCACTCCCCGCGGGACTCGACGAAGTGCCGAAAAGGGCGACCTTGCGTCCCGTAACGTTGCCGGACTCGATAAATTTCATCATGGTCTCACCCGGTTTGCCGCCATACGTTCCGCTTCCCAAAAACAGAATCTTTGCATCGTCCGGCACCGGTGCCTTGACGTCCCCCACCGCAATGCCCAGCTCCTCCGCGATGGCATCCGCCACTTTCTTTGTATTCCCACCCCGTGAATCAACGAATACAACGATATCGGTCATAATTTCAGATATGTCGTTATCTGCTATATGTATGGTTCCGTGCAGTTTCCAGAGAAGCACGTTGCCGCTGATGGTTCTATTCTTCACATGTTGTAATCCGGAAGTCTTTTCGGGATCAGCTTTGTTCAACTTTCCAGACCTCAGGAGTCGGTATATGGCCGGAATACCTGGGCAATATCCGCGACCGGTGGATCCAGGCATCCCGATACCAATCACACTCCCTTTTTATCGGGTGAGGGGCAGTCCCTGAACTTGACATCGGGAAAAATACCCTCATTTCAGGCTCCGATTGCCTCTTCCGGAGCACGATCCATGTCTTATTCAGGTAAAACCACGTCTTAATCCTTTTAAAAAACCGCTCATTTTTTGGATTCTACCGACGGTCTTCCAAAATGTCCTTGTATGCTCTTTCCAGCAGGCGATCGGCTGCCGGATCGGACTGCAGGTTGGCGGTAACAATAGAGGGGGAATTTTGGATCTGCCTTTCCGCTCGCTATCAGAATATTTCATTAACTGGAAAAGCTCAACGCAGAGGAGCGGATGCTTGAGGAGCGGATCGGGAAGAATGTGGGGAAGATCCTTGACCGGACATAATTTTGATACTGTTGGGAACATTGTTGCGACAGTGTCGCATCAATTGTCTACTTCAGTGAGTGGACAATTCAGACACGGATGTACACCTGGCAGATTTTGCACGCACTGAGTGCACAATTACAAAAACCAGATTTCACGCAAAAAGGGTATGCCAATAAATGTGGGTACACTGTCCCCACAATCCAGCATGACACTTTTTGCGAAAGAGGCATACCGGGCTGAAGCGATTGTGCATGAGGTGCTTGCACAAAGATGGTTCATGCGAAAGAATTGTATTTTCCGGAAATCCATAGAACAATGAGTACAATGTCATCATCATCCAGTTCAGTCGAAGAAAAAATTCAGACACTGCCGCCGGATTTACGTGCGGATGCGATGCACTATATCGATGAACTTGTGAAGCGTTCGAAAAAGAGATCGTCTAAAACGTTCCGGTGTGCTGCTGAAGGGACACTTGCAGATCTTGGCACCAGGCACTCGTCCGTAGATCTCCAGCATAAGGCTCTGGAGTGGCGGGGAGCCTGATGTTTCTTATTGATACCAACATTTTTCTTGAATATATTCTCCGTCGCTCACGTGTGCAGGAAGTTAAGGATTTTTTCTCCCGCGCTGATCTTTCCCAGTTGCATGTGAGTGATTTTTCATTACACACTCGGCGTGATTTACTTACGGGAGCACAAGTTTAGAGAATTCCTGACGTTTGTTTCTGAGGATATTATTGCAAGCGGCATCCACGTTTTGTCTCTTGTGCCGGACGACTTTTCAAAGATTACCGATGCTGCCGGGCGATTTCATCTGGATTTTGACGATGCTTACCAGTATGCGGTGGCGGAACAGTACGGGTTCTCCATCGTGAGTTTTGATAAAGATTTTGACCGGACCCATAAAGGAAGAGTGGTGCCGGAGGATCTGTTCCGGAGTCCTCAGTGATATGTAGATTTTTTTTGTTTTTTTCGACACGTTTTCAAGATATGTCGATGGAATCGACCGGTTGGTTTTTACATTAGCCCGCTCCCATTACATCCATCCCCCACCTCATCCCCCCCCGACCGTGCTAAGCATTAGCACACATCAATAAATAGCATTACTTCAATACAACTAGGTATGCAGGACGAGTGCTACAGCATTCATGAGGGTTTTTTCGCCCGTGAAGGCCTTTATCTCCACTAGCTCACCCGCCCGCTGCATCAGTGAAATCGTTTCTGAACAGTCTTTGAACGCGAAGACCGCATGGTCCCGTGTTTTTGGCTTTTTTAGCTTTTATTACCGGTTTTATTACTGGTATTGAGTAAACCCCTTGGTTTGCACAATCATTCGTGTGTGAATGCAGAGGGGAGGTTGTTGTTGTTATGAGAGGAAAAGAAATTCGTCTGGAACGTATCATGAACCGCAATACGAAAAGAACCATCATCGTGCCGATGGATCACGGAGTGACAAATGGTCCCATTCCGGGCCTCATTGACATATCACAAGCCGTGAACCTTGTCGCTGAAGGGGGCGCCAATGCAGTTATCGGGCACATGGGTCTTGCCCTGTACGGTCACCGGCAGAGAGGGCGGGATGTGGGACTTATCCTGCACCTGTCGGCAAGCACATCGATCTCCCCGGATCCAAACGAGAAGGTGCTCGTGAACACGGTGATAAATGCACTGAAGATGGGCGCAGATGCAGTCTCGATGCACGTCAACATCGGCGCGGATTCGGAAGCCCGCATGCTCGCTGATCTCGGGAAGGTGGCGGTTGAGTGCATGGACTGGGGGATGCCTCTTCTCGCGATGATGTACCCCCGGGGGAAGAATATCAAAAAAGAGAACGATGTTGACCAGGTAAAACTTGCCGCACGGGTGGCAGCAGAACTCGGCGCAGATATTGTAAAGACGGTATATACGGGCGATCCCGAAACCTTCCGCGAGGTAACGAGGGGATGCCCGGTGCCGGTCGTCGTAGCCGGAGGTTCAAAGACGGATGACCGCACAACACTTGAACTGATTGAAGGGGCGATGGCGGGCGGAGCTGCCGGGATCTCCATTGGCAGGAATGCATTCCAGCACCGGACCCCTGACAAGTTCGTAAAAGCTGCGGCATGTATCGTGCACCACGGCAAGAGCGTGGATGAGGCATTGCAAATCTTAATGGTGTGAAATATGATCGGAAAAGAGATCAGGATCGAACGGATCATGAACCGGAACACCGGTCGGGCAGTCATCGTGCCGATGGACCACGGGTTCTCAATGGGACAGATTGAAGGACTTCTCGATATGACGAAAGTCATCTCGGACGTGAGCGAGGGTGGAGCAAATGCCATTGTGCTCCATAAGGGACTGGTAAAACGAGGTCACCGGAGAAAGGGGCGGGACATCGGGCTTATCATCCACCTCTCGGGATCAACCTCGCTCAACCCTGACCCGAACGACAAGGTGCAGGTCTGCACGGTGGAAGAAGCGATCGCGCTCGGCGCGGATGCGGTCTCCATCCACATCAACCTCGGCTCGCCCAACGAGTCCAAGATGCTCGAAATTGGGGCGAATGTCGCAAAGGACTGCACCCGCTGGGGCATGCCGCTCCTGACTATGATCTATCCAAGGGGCAAGGGGATAGACTCCTTCTCTCCGCAGTCAGTCGGGCACGCCGTCCGCGTCGCAGAGGAGCTGGGCGCTGACCTGATCAAAACCAACTACCCGGGCGATCCTGAAGCCTTCCGGAAGATTGTGAAGGCGTGCTCCGTCCCTGTCTTCATCGCAGGCGGCGAGAAATGTGGCGACCTCGACTCGTTACGGATCATCCGGGACTCGGTCAATGTCGGCGGTGCCGGTGTCTGCGTCGGGAGGAATGCCTTCCAGCGGGAGGACACGAAAGGATTTGTAAAAGCTCTCTGTGCGGTCGTCCACGACGACACCGACCCGGAGAAAGCGTTGGGGAAGAAGAGATGAAGCAGTTCTGGGTTGACGTCCGCCCGTGGAAGAAGGAGATCGCGACGACCGCGATCGAGAGCGGGGCGGACGCGCTCGTGGTCGATAAGGCTGATGACGTTAAGAGGCTCGGACGGATCACAACCATCGCACCGGACGGGGATCTCGCGATCGGCACCGATGTGGCAGAGGTTACGATCACGGACAAGAAGAGCGAGAATACCGCAGCCACAATAAACGACAAACAATATGTAATCGTGACCACGAGCGACTGGACGGTCATCCCGCTTGAGAACCTCGTCGCCCAGTCCGACCGGATCATCGCGAAGGTAAAAGACGTAAAAGAAGCGGAACTTGCTCTCACCGTGCTGGAGCGGGGCGTTGCCGGCATCCTCCTTGCAACAAAAGACCCGGCAACGGTAAAAGCCGTCGCCCGGAAGATCAAGGCCGCGACCGGGCAGGTCGGTCTCGTCCCGTTCACCGTTGTAAAGATTACCCCGGTTGGCATGGGCGACCGGGTCTGCGTGGACACCTGCTCGATCTTAGAGAACGGGCAGGGTATGCTGATGGGCAACACCTCGTCCTCCATGCTCCTTGTCCATGCCGAGACGCTGGAGAACCCCTATGTCTCCCCCCGCCCGTTCCGGGTGAACGCCGGGGCAGTCCATGCGTACATCATGCTGCCTGATGGCAAAACCGCCTACCTGTCAGACCTTGCGATCGGCGGCAGCGTGCTCGTATCCGATGCAAAAGGCAAAGTCCAGACGGCGATCATCGGTCGCACCAAGATCGAGCGCCGCCCGCTCCTCTTTGTGGAAGCGGAGGCGGGGGGAGTAAAGACGAGCCTGATCCTCCAGAACGCGGAGACGATCCGCCTCGTAACGGAAGACGGGGGCGCCGTCTCGGTCGTCCACTTACAGGAAGGCGACCGGGTGATGGGCTGTGTTCTTGAGGGAGGCAGGCATTTTGGCATCGCGGTCAAAGAGACTATCATCGAGAAGTGATGGGATGAAAGTCGGTATCATCGGTGGCACGGGAAAGATGGGCAGGCTCTTTTCCGGGGTCTTTGAACGGGCAGGATATGATGTGCTCGTGGCAGGACGCAGAACGGAACTGGCAGCAACCGCACTTGCAGAACAGTGTGACATCGTCATCGTTTCAGTGCCAATCCGCGATACCGTCAGGGTGATAAAAGAGATTGCCCCGGTACTCTCAAAGGACCAGATCCTCTGTGATCTCACATCCCTGAAATCTGCCCCGGTTGCTGCCATGCTGGAATCAAAAGCGCAGGTGATCGGACTCCACCCGATGTTCGGTCCAACGGTCCGGTCACTGCGTCACCAGACGATTATTGTCTGTCCTGCCCGGGTTGAATCCGATATACTCGAATCTCTCCTTTCCCTATTCAGAAAAGAAGGAGCCACGTGTACGATAACGACGCCGGATGCACATGACCGGATGATGGCGGTCGTGCAGGGACTGACACACTTTGTCACGCTTATGGTGGCGGAATCCATTCGCCGGTTAGGTGTCGACATAACAAAAACACAGGAGTTCACCAGCCCGGTCTACCAGATCGAACTCTCCCTTGTAGGCAGGCTCCTCTCCCAGGATCCCGACCTGTATGCAGATATTCTCCAGGAAAATCCCTACGTCCCTGAAGTTCTCGCTGCGTGTCGTGCTTCTGCCGGTGCACTTTCTTCGATTGTCACTGCGGGTGATCCTGCCCGGTTCCGCGCATTTTTCCAGGAGAATACCCGGCACTTCGGACCGTATTGCGACGCAGGTCAGGAGATGACCGATGCCCTTATCGAGTGCATGGTGAAAAAATGACCATTATCACTCTCGGTCCTGAAGGGACATTCTCTCACGAACTTGCACAAAAACTCTCATATGAGCCCCTGCTGCTCGCCCCGACCATCCACGCAATTATCGCCGCGGTGGCAAAAGGCGAAGGGGATGGGATCGTCCCGATTGAGAATTCCGAAGCCGGGGGTGTCGGCGAGACACTGGATTGCCTTTCAGTCTTTTCCGTTTACATCACCGGAGAGATGTATATGCCTATCCACCACCACCTTGCATCCCTTGTGCCACTTAAAAAAATCCGGGTGATCTATGCCCACCCGCAGACGCACGAACAGTGCAGCGGACATCTTGAGAAGTGGGGCGTTCCCGTCATACACACAAGCAGTAATGCCTTCAGCGCGATGGAGGCAAAAAAAACTCCCAATGCCGGTGCGATCCTGTCCGCGACAGCGGCATCGCTCTATCATATGCCAGTCGTTGCAGAATATATCGAGAACAATGCTCACAATGTAACCCGGTTTGTCAGGATCTCCAAAAATCCCAAGGCACGCGAAAACGAAGAAAAATGCAGTATCTTAATCGACCCGGACACCGACCGTGCCGGGCTCCTGTATGATCTTCTGGGCGTCTTTGCCCGGCGCAATATCAACCTCACCCGTATCGAATCGCGCCCCTCAAAGCGGGGTATCGGCAAGTATGTATTCTTCCTTGATTTTGAGGTTTCAGAAGGAACCCGCGACGCACTCCGTGACTTAAAAGAGATCACAAACATAAAAGAGATGGGATGTTATGCCCGGATTGAGGTGCCTCTGTGAAATACACGCTTCCCTGCTATCGCGATGTGGATCTTTCTGTTACTGCGCCACCCTCAAAAAGTTACACGCACCGGGCGCTTATCACCGGTTCGATTGGCTCTGGCACAACCGTTCTGTATGAGCCGCTGGACGCGGAAGATACCCGGCTTACCGCACAAGCTCTTGCGGCACTGGGAGTTCCGGTTCAATGGGAAGAAGACCGGATTACCCTCACAGGCTGCAACGGCAGATTTCCGGTAGAGAAAGAAACCACGCTCGATCTGGATAATTCCGGAACAACCCTGCGCCTCGTCACTTCCCTTGCCCTGCTTGGCAGACATCCGGTTGTCCTTTCCGGCAGCGCACGGATGCAGGAGCGCCCGATCGGTCCCCTCGCGGATGCACTCGGACAGATCGGGGGGCTGGTCACGTTTACGGGAAAACACGGTTTCCCTCCGATCCGTGTCAGCGGGCACACAAAAGGCGGGCGGGTGACCATCGATGGATCGATGAGCAGCCAGTACATCTCATCTCTTTTGCTTGTTGCTCCCTACGCAGATAAGGAGATGGAACTGGTAATCTCCGGCAGTCCTGCATCACGGTCTTACCTTGATATTACTGTTGACGTGATGCGGGTATTTGGCGCAAAGGTCATGCAGGAGGGTTATTGCCGTTTTGTCGTGAGTAACCGGAACCGCTATTCAGGCAGAACCTGCAAAATTGAAGGGGATTACTCGTCAGCTTCGTACTTTTTTGCCATCGCTGCTATCTGTGGAGGCAGGGTAACAGTCACAAATCTTGAGCCGGAATCGGTACAGGGGGATCGGGTATTTTTAGATGCACTCAGGCAGATGGGATGTTCGGTAAAATATGGACGAACCTCCGTAACGGTCGAGCGGACTGTGCCGCTTTCCGGTATCCACTTTGACATGTCTGCTGCACCCGACACCGTCCAGACGCTCTGTATGGTGGCAGCGGTGGCAGGTACCCCCACAACGATCACCGGGATCAGCCATTTAAAGTTTAAAGAGAGCGACCGTATCACAAGTACGGCAGAGAACCTGCGCCTGCTGGGTGGAGATGTCAGTGCAGAAAATGACCGGATCACGATCCGTCCGTCATCACTGCATGGCGGCACAATCAATCCGGCAAACGACCACCGGACCGCAATGAGTTTTGCCGTTTTAGGAATGGGTATCGGGGGAGTCACAATAATGGGTGCTGAATGCGTGCGTAAATCATATCCCGGATTCTGGGAGACGCTTTTTGGAGTGATGGGATGAGAAGAGTTGTATTTACCGGTTTCCGGGGAACCGGGAAAACGGAGATTGGGACATGGGTTGCCCACCAGCTGAACGTCCCGTTCATCGACACGGACAGATTAATTGAAGAAAAAAGCGGGCGATCCATTCCCGATATTTTCCATGAATCCGGAGAAGAGCGGTTCAGAGCGCTGGAACGCGAGGTGATTGCAACGCTTCCCACCCGCGATGTCGTTGTCAGTACCGGTGGGGGGGCAATCCTTGACCCGGTAAACAATGAACACCTGCGCACGGACAGCGTGTGCGTGCTCCTGACCGCAGATATCGATACTATTGAACAGCGCCTGGGAAAAAAACCCCGCCCCGCCCTTACGAGCCTTCCCTTACGCCAGGAGATAGCGGCACTCATGGACCGTCGTCGCCACGCATATCGCGCATCCGCGGATTTCTGTATTGATACGACAGAAACAAGCCCGGATATCGCAGGACAACGAGTGCTTGATGTCCTTAATAGTGGTGTTTCTACTGAAAAACAGCGAACACAGGCACTGGCATTTTTTAAAACCGGGCGTATCCCACACCCGGCTTTTCTTATGCTCGAAAAAATTCTCACCGGTCCGGAACGGGATCCGCAGACGAGGATCCTTGGTGTTGCCGGCTATCCCTGCGCCCACAGCCAGAGCCCCCACCTGTTCAATGCACTCTTCGAACATTACCACTTAAACTACCATTACACATGGTTTGAAGACCCTGAAATAGGAGAGATCATGGAGGTAGCACGCGAGATCGATGCAAAAGGGCTCTCCGTTACGATCCCATTCAAGGTTGATGTGATAGGGTATATTGATGAGATTGAGGAACATGCGGCACAACAGATTGGCGCGGTGAATACGGTTGTATTTATTTCCGGGTCTGCGATCGGCTACAACACCGACTGGCTGGGGGTGAGAAAACCATTGGTTTCGCTGAAAGGATCAAAAGCGGTGCTGCTCGGCGCCGGGGGTGTTGCCCGCAGCGCTGCCTACGCGCTTGTTGACCTTGATATGGATGTAACAATTTTAAACCGGACTCCGGAAAAAGCAAAAATACTCGCAGACAGGTTCGGGTGTTCATGGGCTCCTTGGGATGCCTTCGACCAGATCAAACCTGATGTTGTCGTAAATGCAACCCCGCTTGGCATGCAGCCGGATACCCGGAGCCCACTCAAACCAGACCAGCTGAACAAAGAGATGACCGTCTTTGACCTCGTTTATACGCCCCCGGTAACTCCGCTGATCGAAGATGCACGAAAGACCGGCTGCCGTACGATCACCGGCACCGAAGTGTTTGTCGGGCAGGCACGCGAACAGTTCTATCGCTTCTTTGGTATCGATGTGCCGGAAATAGTCGTAAGGAATCTGGTAGCATGAACACGTTTGGCAGAAATTTTAAAATTACCACGTTTGGTGAGAGCCATGGGAAAGCGATCGGTGTTGTTATCGACGGTTGCCCGGCAAACCGGGAACTTTCGGAGCAGGACATCCAGCCAATGCTTGACCGGCGCCGCCCGGGTAGGTCCCCTCTCACGTCGGCACGCAATGAATGCGACCGTATTACGATCCTTTCCGGGATTTTTTCTGGAAAAACTACCGGTGCACCGATAGCGATGCTGGTGGAAAATGAGGATTCGCAATCCCATGATTACGATGCCCTTTGTGATGTGTTCCGCCCGGGACATGCGGATTTTTCGTACCAGAAGAAATACGGCATACGGGATCACCGGGGCGGGGGCAGGAGTTCCGGGCGCGAAACTGTCGGGCGGGTTGCTGCCGGTGCGGTTGCACTGAAGATCCTGTCAGAAAAAAGGATTACGATAAGGGGAAAAATCGTAAAAGTGCACGGGAAATCAACTCCGCATGAAATTGAACAGGAGATCCTCACGGCAAAAGCAGATGGGGATTCTGTGGGTGGGATTGTTGAGATTGTCGTTTGTGGCTGTCCTCCCGGGCTTGGCGATCCGGTCTTTGGCAAGCTGGACGCACAGATTGCCGGGGCCCTGATGGGGATCGGTGCAGTAAAAGGGGTGGAGATTGGTGACGGGTTTGCGGTTGCATCGCTGTTCGGGAGCGAGAACAACGACCAGATGACAGCAGAGGGATTTGCAAGTAACCATGCCGGGGGCATCCTTGGCGGCATCTCATCCGGTCAGGATATTGTCGTCCGGATTGCGGTAAAGCCAACGCCTTCGATTGCAAAAATCCAGAAGACCTGTGATATCAAGGGAAACGAAGTGGATCTGTCGGTACCGGGCAGGCATGATCCCTGCATCGTTCCCCGCATCGTGCCGGTTGCTGAAGCGATGCTGGCACTTGTCATCATCGACTGCCTGCTTGAGCAGGAGAAGTATGCCGGGGGATTTGTCCCCCGGATTTAAGGCGGGTCTCTTTAAGGGTCATGGTCATGGAGGTGGACTTTATAGTCCTGATTTGGTGACTGTCCAGCCGGACTCTTGATCTGCAAAGTAATTATCCAGCCCGACACTCGAGCTACTGCGGGGATGAATGGTTTTCCTTTGAATGCATCTTTGTGACTGTCCAGCTGGACTCGTAAGCTGCAAACATTACATGCATCAATGCTTTTTTCAAATTAGAGACTGATACAATAGGAAGACCATAATAAAAAAAATGTAGTGGTGGTCTAATTATCCAGAACCCCCGTAGTGTAGCGGTCAATCATGCAGGACTTTGGATCCGGCGACACCAGTTCGAATCTGGTCGGGGGTACTTGAAATCAAAATGCCATGCGATATGTGCATTTTCTCTCCCAAAAACGATCGATAGCGATGACTGATTCGTGTCACATCGTGACAATCTGCACCAACCTATCATTCCGCTCAGGTGTCAATCCAACAATGGTAACCCGCAGGAGTTCACTCGCTGCAACAGCGAAACGTCGGCTTCACAAAACCAAAATCCACTGAATTGATACACAGTTTTTCCTTAATCGATGACACTTGTCGGTGATGTAATAAACCCTTCTTATGGGATCTGTTGAGGAGAATGAAAATAAATAAAAACCGATTCTAACCTCTCTCCACAATTGTTATTTCTTCTGCCGATAGTCCGTATAATTCATACACAAAAGAGTTGATCTGAGTATCAATCGCATCAATTTGCCGCGCCAATAATATTCTATCTTGCTCTAATTTTGTCTCATGTAAATTTTTAATGAGCGCTGATAATTGATCAACCAACTTAACAACAGAATCGTGTTTGGAAGTATCGATGGGATTTGAAAAATCAATAGGGCGAATAGGTAATGCCTCAAATTCCCTGATATAATTAGTTGGGGTTGTATACGCCCTTCCATACCACCACGTCAAAAGTGAAGAATTAACCAAACCCAACAGATATTTATTACAATATCCAGAAATGGAATGAGCGATTATTGTCGTACCGAGAGTATAAAATTTCGAAGTGTCAAGTGCTGCAATTATTTGTGTTGAACTATATCTCTGGAATACAATTTTCTCATCTCTTTCAAATCGTTCAGGTTCTCCGGGACGTGCCGTGTCTTTTTTCTTCATCTCGGCAGGTCTATAATCAATAAATCTATTTCCTGGCCAATTTATTTGGTATCGTGCAATATCCTCACCGCTTAACAATGGCTTATGAAATGGTTTTTCTGCCTTACTAATTACAAACTTTTCGTTATTTGCGGTCATTATCCCATATTGGAGGTCGGCGACAGAGGCTAATGGTATCCCAGATTTTTGAATTTTTTGTTTTAACGCATACGACTCTGGGGTTATAGTCAAATCAAAAATGTAATCTGGTGGTTCAATCCAAAGAGAGGATACTGCTCTATCTAATGTTTTTTGTTGAGTTTTAATATCGTAATGTGATATTTGAAAATCATACGATTCTTCGATGTTTTTTCGAACAAAAAACATTATCGGGGATACGCTTACCTTTTGGAATGGGTTCTCCAATGTACATATTTGAAGCAATTGATTGTCTTTAATTACAATCTTCCGCATATTTGTAAAACTATCCAGATTTAACCAAGAATCAGATATAATATACCCCAACGAACCATTTTTCTTTAATAAGTGAAATAAAACCTTCTCCGTGAAAAATGCATAAATATCACATTTCTTCTCAGCGGTTTGATATCTTTTAAAATAATACTGTAATGAGTTTTTATCGATATTGTGAAGTTTTACATATGGTGGATTTCCGATAACAGCATCAAACCCCCCCTCTTCCATTACCTTCCCGTATTCCTTATCCCAATCAAAAGGATTGATCTTTTTAATTCCCTCTTGGGGTAAATCTAACTCTAAAACATCCCATCCAACCAACGAATTTCCACATTTTATGTTTTTATGGAGGGATGGAAGAGCTCTTTGGTTACCCTGTTCAAATTGTATTTTTATTGTCTCTTCATTCTCCTCCTCTAATACTTTTAGAAGAAGGGAAAGTTTTGTGACTTCAACAGCTTGGCGATCAATGTCAACCCCAAAAATATTATTTAAGAGGATTCGTTTTCGCTCGGATGTCGTCAGTTTCCAATCGCTCCTCCTTCTATCCCCCATTTTGGTATGGATTGCCTTGTTATATCCAGCATTGTAAATCGGAACCTCTTTATTGCCATCCGGGGGGTATTCTGGAAGTAATTTTTGGATATCCGGGTGTGAAATCGGTTTTGACTCTTTATCCAGCGGTGGATTTAATAGCGGGACAAGATTTTTCAGATACCACTCAAGATGCCAATTTAATAGGTATTGGTATGCCCCAAGCAGAAAAGACCCCGAGCCACAAGCAGGATCAAGAATTTTAATTTCCGAAACATTTCCTCGATTTTTATCTTTGAGTATATCGTCAAGGGTTGTTTTGATAATATACTCAACAATGTATGGGGGAGTATAGTAAATTCCACCAGATTTTTTTACTTTTTGTTTTTCCTCAATTTTTACTTGGAATTTTTCGGTCAATCTAATTACTTCACCCAAAAACTGTTCATAAACCTGACCAAGAATTTCCGGGGGTATTACGTAAAATTCATAAGGGCTATCAGGGGGGTAAAGGCCTTTGATTATATTCTTAAACACTTTATCGTCTATATTAAGAGAGGGAGTGAAAACATCTGGGGATTCCCGATCTGGTTCGTCATAAAAATGAAAAAGCCCAGAGTTATATTTTTTGTCGGCATTTTTAAAAAAGTCACAGAGATGCTGGTAAATATTTTCACCATCAACAAATGATCTTAACGATCCAAATTTTTCGATGCCTCTATCCTCGCAAATACGAAGAAAAATTATACGATCAAGAATGGTTTGAACCGAGAAATTTAATTCCTCAATAGAGAGGGGGGGATTGCGATTACGAAGTTCTATATTCTTTGCCAGTTCCTCTCGCCAATTTTCTATATCAATAAGGAACGATTCATCAACACTTGCCGTTCCTGATTTCTCTTTTGCGGCGACAATGTATTTATCAAAAGACCCTTTAAGAATGGCCTCTTGCGAGAAAATTTTGGTAATTGTTTCCCATTTTTCTGGGTAATCTTTATAGGTAAAATAGTAATCTCGGGCATACGCAGCCGTATCTGATTTCGATGGTTTCTTGGTACAATCATAAATTGCAAATTCTTCAAAATTGGTGAGGATACACAAAGGTATTCTGGCATTCCAAGCGTATCTCCTTACTTGGAGTGCGGCGTCACGGTTTGATTTTATCTCAACTGATGGGGCTTTGGCCTCAACAATAAATTTTGTTATGCCACCAATCCGGAAAGTATAATCGATAAACTCTGTTTTTCCTTGAATTTTTATCGTTTGTTCATGGCCGACTTCGCGATATTTTTCCGAATATGATTTTTTATTGTCTACATCCCACCCAAGTTCTTTAAAAAACGGATCTAAAAAATCAGCCCTTAGTTTTGCCTCGTTATAATCCCTCGTTGATTTTAGGTATGCTCCACGATGGAAATCGAAATTATCACAGAGTTTTATTATTGTCTCTGGTAATGTCATTGAGTGAAGTTAGTATCCTAACACGTTAATGATAACGGTTTTAAAGATTGATCGGCGCCCAAAAGTCCCGCCATTTATCAACGCGTTTTAAAAGTCCCGAAGTCCCGTCATCTTATCAGAACCACTGCGAGCAATATTTATATATATTAACGCACTAACTTATGGTAAATCTCAAACAATTGAGGTGTTTTACGATGACCGGAAAAGATTACGCAGAAGTTACAGTAAAGGAAGCATCCCACGACGATGCCGGAAGGGGTATCGCGCGGGTGAATATTGAGGTGCAAAAAAAACTCGGACTGGTGTCCGGGGATGTCATTGAGATCCCGGGGAAAAAGAAAGCCGCGGCAATCGTCTGGCCCGGGTTTGCCCAGGATACCGGGTAGGGAATTACGAACAACGAAGAACGGACAACCATTATGAATTTCAACAATTTTACCATTAAATCACAGGAAGCCGTTCAGAAAGCAACGGAAATTGCAACGGCAAAACAGAACCAGGCTATAGAGACTTCGCATTTACTGAAGGGGATGCTCATGGTTGACGAGAATGTCATTCCGTACCTCCTCAAAAAACTGAATGTGAACCTTGATAGTTTCACCGCTGCACTTGACAGGATCGTCGATTCTTATCCCAAAGTCAGTGGCGGCGGGGAGCAGTACCTCTCCAATGATGCCACAAAAGCCCTGCAGAAAGCCACCGCACTTGCCCAGGAATTCAAGGATGAATTTGTCTCCATAGAGCATCTTCTCTTGGGAATTCTTTCGGTAAACGATAGCACCTCAAGATTACTGAAGGATAACGGGGCTACGGAGAAAGACTTAAAAACTGCCATCCGCCAGTTGCGGAAAGGTTCGGCCGTCAACAGCCAGACAGCGGAAGAGACCTATAATTCCCTGAATCAATTTGCCCGGAACCTGAATGATCTTGCCCGTACCGGGAAACTCGATCCGGTCATCGGTCGTGACGAAGAGATCCGCAGGGTGCTTCAGATCCTTTCGAGGAGAACAAAAAACAACCCGATTCTTATCGGGGAACCCGGCGTGGGAAAAACAGCCATAGCCGAAGGTCTCGCTCACCGGATCATTGACGGGGATGTACCGGATAACTTAAAAACCAAGCAGATCTTTTCCCTCGATATGGGAGCCCTGATCGCCGGGGCCAAATTTAAGGGAGAATTTGAAGAACGGCTGAAAAGCGTGGTCAAGGAAGTGATATCTGCCGAGGGGGAGATCATTCTTTTCATTGACGAGATTCATACGCTGGTCGGGGCCGGCGCCAGCGAGGGTGCAATGGACGCCGCCAATATCCTTAAACCCGCGCTTTCACGAGGGGAATTGCATGTCATTGGCGCAACTACCTTAAAGGAATACCAGAAATATTTTGAAAAGGACAAAGCGCTCGAGCGACGTTTTCAGCCAGTGATGGTCAATGAACCGGATACGCTGGATGCCATTTCCATCCTTCGGGGAATTAAAGAGAAATACGAGACCCATCACCATGTAAGGATCAAGGATGAGGCGATCATTGCTGCTGTTGAGCTTTCGCAACGATATATCTCCGATCGCTTCCTTCCCGACAAGGCGATTGACCTGATCGACGAGGCTGCATCAAAACTCCGCCTCGAGATCAACTCGGTACCGGAAGAACTGGAAACGATTATACGCAAGATCCGCCAGCTGGAAATTGAACGGGAAGCCATCAAAAGGGAAAAAGACCAGGGAAAACTGAAGGCCTTAAATGAAGAGATCGGGAACCTGACCGAGGAACAAAACCGGTTGAAAGCACAGTGGCAATCGGAAAAAGATCTTGTTGAACAGATACAGTCGCGTAAAAATGAGATCGAGAACCTGAAATTCGAGGCTGAAGGTGCTGAACGCAAAGGCGACCTCGGTAAGGTGGCAGAGATCCGCTATGGTCGTATCCCGGAGGCCGAAAAGACCATTGCGGGACTCAAAGGAAAACTGACCGTGCTGCAGAAGGATTCCGCGATGGTGAACGAGGAGGTGGATGCAGAGGAAATTGCCGAAGTGGTCTCGCGCTGGACCGGCATTCCCGTGACGAGGATGCTGCAGAGCGAGAAACAAAAACTGCTGAGCCTCGAGGCCGAACTGCACAAGCGTGTCGTAGGCCAGGATGAAGCCATCGGGGCAGTTTCCGATGCAATCCGCCGGAGTCGTGCCGGGTTGCAGGACACAAAACGTCCGATTGGTTCTTTCATCTTTCTCGGGACGACTGGTGTAGGAAAGACTGAACTGGCAAAAGCTCTGGCAGAATTTTTGTTCAACAACGAGAACAGTATGGTGCGGATCGATATGTCGGAATACCAGGAACGGCATACCGTTTCGAGGCTGGTCGGAGCGCCTCCGGGTTATGTGGGATATGAAGAAAGCGGGCAGCTGACAGAAGCGGTCCGGAGAAAGCCCTATTCCGTGGTATTGCTGGATGAGATCGAAAAAGCCCACCCGGATGTGTTCAACATCCTGCTGCAGGTTCTTGATGACGGCCGTTTGACAGACAATAAGGGTCGTACGGTGGATTTCAAGAATACCATTATCATCATGACATCGAACATCGGGTCGCACATCATCCAGGAAAACCTGGAGAATGTCACCGACAAAAACCGGGACGAGATATTCGACCGCACACGACAACAGGTGTCCGAACTGTTAAAAAAGACCATCCGTCCCGAATTCCTCAACCGGATCGATGAGATCATCATGTTCAAACCGCTCACAAAGGAGGAGATCCGGACGGTTGTCGAGCTCCAGCTGGAGATCATCCAGAAAATGCTCGGGAAGAGCGATATCCGGCTCAAGGCAACAAAGAAAGCGGTCCAGTTCATCGCCACCCTGGGCTTTGATCCGCAATTCGGCGCACGGCCGATCAAACGGGTGATCCAGAAAAACCTGCTGAATGAATTGTCAAAAATGATTCTGGAAGGAACAGTAAATAAAGACAAGGAGATCGTAGTTGATGAGAAAGAAGGAAAACTGACGTTCAGGAATACCTGATCCTGAAACACCAGTGCAGGAACCGTGCGAAAAGATCCAATCTTTCTTTTTTACTCTTCAAATCAATCTCTTTTAAAAAAATTTTTAGTTCATCATTTAGCGATACGATACTCGGGGACCGGGTTTTATCAGAGAACAATTTCAGGAGGCATATATCCTCTGGTGTGGATGCGACTTTTGTCATTCCCAAATCGTTCAAGGGACGATGCACAGAAGATCCAAAAGCGACAGACCCGAAAGCACCAATAAGGGAAATCAAAAGCCCGGGTTACGCACCGTCAACTCTCCAGCGAATGGATAATAATCCTCATAAACCCCGGAATTAAAAGACTACACAGAAACGGGGAAGCCGGTTGGATAATGCGGATTTAACGCTCTTTGTTGCAAAGGAAGGCGAAAAAAAATGAGACTTAATGATTTCCTTGTCAGCCAGGGAACAGAAAAGAACCTTACAGAGTTAATTCTCTTCTTAGCTACACAAGCTTGCCAGGTAAAAAAAGGATTTCTCTGCAATTGTTTAAAAACAACGGCCGATGAACAGACCAGAAATGTGTATGGGGAAGAGCAGCTGGCTCTTGATAAGTACGCTGATGGGGTGTTTGTTTCGGGGCTTAAAAAGTCTCGATTAGTCCGGTATATTGCTACTGAAGAACAGGATCAACTTATCGAAGTCGATGCCCCAAAAAACAACTTTGGGGTTGTCATCGATCCTCTCGATGGATCGTCCCTTATTGACGTGAACCTGTGCGTGGGATCGATCATCGGTATCTATCCGGGACATGTCCTTTCCGAAGGAGCGAAGATGGTTGCCGCGTTATACATCCTTTACGGACCATTAACCCTCCTGACATTCACAACCGGAAAGGGAGTACATGAATTCGTTCTCGATGAAACCGGCGAGTTTATGCTAAAGGACCGGGATATCAAAATTCCGGAGGGGAAGATTTACGCCCCCGGTGCATTACGAAAAGAATACCTCCCGGCGCATGCACGGTGGATAGAGCATCTCGAACAGTCAGGCTATAAACTACGGTTCAGCGGTTGTTTTGTCGCAGACGTACACCAGATCCTCCATAAAGGCGGTGTATTCACGTATCCCGGCATCAAAGGAAAGGAGAAAGGAAAACTGAGACTCTTATATGAAGCAAATCCCATGGGAAAGATCATTGCCGAAGCCGGTGGAGCGATCAGCAACGGCAGGCGAAACATCCTGGACATCACACCACAGGCGATCAGTGATATTACCCCAATCTATGTGGGAGGAAAAAAAGAGATCGCACTGATTGAAAAGTTTATGACTGAAGGGTGATTAAATAAAGGTGATGGTCTATGAGCGAGAAAAATTTTGGTCCAATCTCTGGTTCGACAATCTTACATGGTATCTCCGGCAAAAAAACAATTATCATGGCAGCAAATATCCGGATTGCCACGGTCGCACAGGGAATTTTTAAAGCCGCAAAAGATTCGGATTCTGCCGTATTTATGGAAATTGCGCGGTCTGAATCTGACCTCAAAGGTGGGTATACCGGGTTAACTCCCAAGGATTTCTCAGAAAGAATGAACGAAGCCGCAAAAGCAGAACAGTTTGATGTCTGGGCTCTTCATGCAGATCATATCACGATAAAGACGGGAGATGCCCCGGAGATCGAAGGGACCAAACAGTTGATCGATGCCCAGATCATGGCAGGGTATACCTCATTTGCCATTGATGCATCTCATCTCTTTAATTTTGAAGGAAAAAATGTCAGGCAGGAGTTGGAAAAGAATATTCAGGTTACTACTGAGTTGGCACTTTATATTAAACATAAAATGAAAACAAAGGAGTTTGGTCTTGAGGTGGAAGTGGGCGAGATCGGCAGAAAAGACGGGCAGGGGCTCATCCTGACCAAGCCAGAAGAAGCTGTAGAATTCATTAAAGCCTTAAACGAGAATGAGGTCTATCCTCATGTAATTGCCATCGCCAACGGGAGCACTCACGGCCATGTGTACGATGAAAAAGGGAACGTGATCGAACAGCTTTCCATCGACATCCCCCAGACTAAAGCAGTTGCCAAAGCCCTCAGGGAGAATAACCTGCATGTCGGCATCGCCCAGCACGGGATAACCGGCACTCCCCGCGATCTCATTAATCAGCATTTCCCGAAAGGAGATATCATTAAAGGAAATGTCGGAACCTTCTGGCAGGATGTTGTTTTCAATACTTTCAAAGTGTATGAACCTGCCCTGTATAAAGAGATCCAGGAATGGACTCTTGGGAAATACCGGACTCTGAATCCCGGAAAGAAAGACAGCCAGATATTTGATGGCAATTGCAAGTTTGCAATAAAAGAATTTTTCAAAGAACTGTATGCAGTAGAAGAAGATACTGAACACGCAATTCGTGCAATGGCTTATGCTGAAAGTCTTGTCTTTTTTAAAGCGTTTAGTTCGTACGGGTCTGCCTCACTCGTCAGAAAAACTTTGCAATAAAAATTCAATGTAATTTTTTACTATAAGAGTGAGATCTAATACAGTGATTTTTCATGCCAAAGACCACGATTTCCGTCATTAAAGCGGATGTCGGGAGTTTTCCCGGACACTCCCGCACACATCCCAAGCTCCTTGAAAAAGCGGCAAAGATGCTAAAGGATGAAAAAGGAAAGCTGCTCATCGACTCGCTTGTCACGCACTGCGGCGATGACCTCGAACTGATCATGACGCACACCCATGGAGTGGACAATGAGAAGATCCACAAACTCGCATGGGATATCTTTATGGAATGCACGGCGATTGCAAAGAAAATGAAACTCTACGGTGCCGGACAGGACATGCTCGCCGATGCCTTTTCCGGTAATATCAAGGGGATGGGTCCTGGCGTTGCCGAGATGGAATTTGAGGAGCGGGCGTCAGATCCGGTGCTCGTCTTTATGGCAGACAAGACCGAGCCGGGCGCATGGAACTTCTTTTTGTACAAGATCTTTGCCGATCCATTCAACACTTCGGGACTGGTGATTGACCCCTCGATGCACAAGGGTTTTGTCTTCGAGGTTCACGATCTCATTGAAAAGCGCAGGATCATGTTCAAGTGCCCCGAAGAGACTTACAGCCTTCTTGCTTACATCGGGGCGCCGTCACGGTATGTGATCAAGCACGTGTTCAAACGGGATGGCGAGATTGCGGCTGCAACCAGCACCCAGCGCCTGAATATGATGGCGGGAAGGTACGTGGGGAAGGACGACCCGGTTATGATTGTCCGCGCCCAGAGTGGCTTCCCCTCTGTCGGTGAAGTGATTGAACCCTTCACCATCCCGGTGCTTGTTGCCGGTTGGATGCGGGGATCGCATCACGGACCCTTTATGCCTGTGGGGCTCTGTGACGCAAACATGACACGGTTTGATGGTCCGCCCCGTGTCATCTGCTTCGGGTTCCAGATCTCCAATGGCGAGCTGATCGGTCCTGCAGATATGTTCGATGACCCGGCATTCGATCGCGTCAGGAGCCGGTGCAACGAGTTTGCAGATTTGATCCGTGACCAGGGTCCGTTCGAACCCCACCGTCTCTCGCTTGAAGAGATGGAGTACACCACGCTCCCTGAAGTTGAAAAATCTCTGAAGAAGCGATGGGAACCCATCACAGAATAATATTTTGACAAAAAAATGAGATTGGTCTGACGTTCGATATGCAAAATGGGATCGAACCTGAAATTTATAATTTTTTTCGCCCGGGTGTGAGACCAAAAGGTTTCACGGGTATTTTTTTACAGGTGCCTTTGCTTTTGTTTTCCCCGGAAAGAAACCATCATGTACCCGATGAGCAAGCTTTAATTATCTTACGCCCCAAATTAGGGCAGATGGTTAATGGAATTGTTTTGCCGATAAAAAAAGTGTTTGCACTTGTCGATTCAAAAATATCGGTAGAGATTAAAGACGAAAGGCGGAAGCTGCAGGGGCGGCTTGTCGCTGTGGATGAATATTTAAATATCCACATGGACGAAACTATCGAATTTATCAATAACGAGCGCGGGCGAAGCCTGGGCACAGTCGTGATCAGGGGCAATAATATTCTTACCATTGCACCGATCATCTGATGCCATTTTCGGAGTAGGTTATGTCTGACCCTTTGGATGAAGGATTAAAACTGATTCGGTCAAAACCCGAAGGCATACTCCAGAGCGAACTCTGGAAGGAACTGGGTATTGACAGCCGTAAATGTTCACGGATTGTTAAAAGTCTTGAGGAGGGTGGGCTCATCGATAGGGTTGAGTTTAAAAAAGCGGGGATAAAGACGTATCTTTTGCGTCCGAAACGGATGCCGGTCAACCCCCATAATCTTCTTGCCGGAGAGGAGCTGATCCCGTGCATTGCGTGTGATCTCGAATGCATTGTCGAACAGTGCCACCCGCTGATGGACTGGATGTACCAGCTCGCGATTGTCGAGCACACCGACGAATAATTTTTCATCTCTTTTTAAAATATTCCCGTACCGTGAATACATATTCCGGTTAACGATGGACTCGTACTCATGTCACAGTTCAAGATTCCGCGTATTCTCCAGTGCCTGATATTTTTAATCCCGCTCAATATCTACATCATCGGCGACTGGCCCGATCATTCTTGTTATTTGGGGGTGGATGTACCGCGAGGATTTTTAGCATGAAAGTCGGCAAGCCGACTTTCATCACGGCTTGCCTGAACCGGTATGGTTCATCAGGTTTTTCCCGAACCGGATGAAGAGGAACCGGAATCTGCTGCTGACAGGGTAACAGAATAAGATCACGGGAACTTCCACGGGATACCCGGAATTATGTGAAAACAGGCAGGATTTTCGCATTCCACAATCAACAAAATAAAATTACTGCCCGGGGCTGGTTCTGATTAAATTCCGGTTGTTTTTAGCGTATCATCCGTCGTTTCCCCCACGCGCAACAACTATTTATTGCCACAATATCCACCTGATATAAGTGTAGCACAGGCGCATGCCTCAAGGGATGCACGATGATCTCTGTTTTGTTCGTGGACGATACTACTGATTTTCTGGCACAGGTCCGGTCCTCTCTCGAAAAGACCGGTGAGCTGCGTATTGATGTTGCCCAGTCCACAAAACTTGCAGTCGAAAAACTCAAGAGCCGGACATATGACCTGATCGTCTCGTACGAGCAGATCCCTGAAGTAAACGGGATCGAGTTTGTTTCCGATATGAACGGGATTGGATTTTTAAAATATCTCAGGTCCCAGGGTAACACCACCCCGGTTATCCTGTTCGGGAAAAGGGGCGTAAACAAGATAGTCATTGAAGAAGTGAACAACGGGATCGAGATCATCCATCCCCGGGGCGGGGATATCCGCCCGCAGATAGCAGAGATGGTTACCCTTTTCAAACAGACTATGTTAAAACGGAAATCGGAGAGGGAGACGAAGGTGCAGAACGAACAGCTGACAGCGATACTTTCTGCAACACCACTCGGGATCTTCCAGATGCGCAATAATGTCATCGAATGGATCAACCGCCCGCTTGCTGCAATGCTCGGATATCCAGAGGTGCAGCTGGTCGGAAAACCGGTACGTATCCTGTTTAAGTCTGAAGAAGAGTATGAGCAGGTCTGCCGGGATCTCCAGATCCACCGGGATATACATGAGACGGGTCACGCTGAATGCGATCTCGCCCGGAACGGGGGCGGGGTTCTTGCAACCATCCTGCAGTCACAACTCCTCGATCCCTTCGACGCAAAAAAAGGCGGTACCATTGTTGTCACGGATATCACCGAGAACCGGAAGATAAAAGATGCATTAAAGGAGAGCGAGGCAAAGTACCGCGAGATGATGCAGAATGCACAGAGCATCATCATCCGCATGGATATGCAGGGTACGATCACGTTCTTCAACACCTATGCACTGACTTTTTTTGATTACACTGCTGAAGAAGTCATCGGGAAAAATGTGGTCGGGACCATTGTCCCGCAGAAAAACCGTGGCGGTCATGACCTCTCCATGATGGTCAACGACCTTGGATTCAATGCGGACGGGTATGCGATTAACGTCAGTGAAAATGTCCGCCGCAACGGTGATCGGGTCTGGATTGCATGGATCAATAAGGCAGTCCGTAATGAAGAAGGGCACATTGTCGAGATCCTCTGCATAGGTAACGATATCACGGATCGCAGGCAGACCGGGCAGGTACGGATCAGCACCGATACCTGGAAAGACCAGGTGGTCGCTGAAACGGATGTCCGCGAGGAAGTTTTTGATGCGGTCTTCCATGTCTGCACCGAGATCTCGATCGAAGGCAGGGAAGGAAAATCCGTCGGTACGACATTTCTTATCGGCGATTCAAAAGATGTTCTGGCGAAATCACGGCAGATCATGCTGAATGCATTTGAAGGGCACAAGGCTGAGTCCCGGATGGTGACGAATCCCGACCTTAAGGAGAATATCAAGGAGTTCGCCCAGCTGGATGGGGCGTTTGTTATCACGGGCGATGGTTTTATCGAGGCGGTGGGGCGGTACATCACGGTCGATACAAGCGGCGTGACCCTGCCAAAAGGGATGGGCACCCGGCACAACTCCGTTGCTGCGATAACAAAAGTGACTCATGCAGTGGGGATTGTGGTATCGCAGAGCGGTGGCGGGATCACGATCTTTAAGAACGGGCAGATCTTAAAGAAGATCACGCTCTGATTGCCGGTGAATCTTTCTTATGAAAATGCCTCGCGGTATTTTCATGACGTATGTTTGTGACGTAGTCGGCTCATCGGCGGTTTATATGAAAATGACTTGCACCGTTTTCATGCCCGGATGTCAGAACTGTCGCTTCGCATCGGTATCGACATGAAAATCGGCAAGCCGGATTTTATCTTTGATTTCCTGAACTGGCAGGGTTCATCAGGGTATTTTCCGGGTCGTTTGCCGTGTATTATGGTCAAGATTGCCTTGATGCCTGCAATTCCACATGCATACAAAACAAAAGTGGTGCCGTGAGCATGGTCACAGGAATGCCTGACTTCTCAAGGACTATCCCTTACTTCCTTCGCATACCCGAAACAGTTCATTCTTGGTACATCGATGCATAATTAGGGGAAAAGAGATACACTATACAGAGTGTCCTATGATAAATTCGGCACGCATAAATCTGAAGGTGTGACGGATGCTTGATATCAGGTTTGTAAGAGCCAATCCGGAAGCGGTCAGATCAGATCTGCAGAAGCGCAATGATCCGGGAAAACTGGCATGGGTAGATGATATTTTAGCAAAAGATGCCCGTTCCCGCGAACTTAAGGTCCAGACTGACGAGCTGCGACGGCGCCGCAATGTCATCTCCCGTGAGATCAATGCAGCAAGAAAAGCCGGACAGGATACCGCCGCACTCCTCGCTGAAGCGGCAAGCCTCCCCCAGAAGATCAAGGATAATGATGCAGAACAGGACGAGATTGCAAGTGCTGTTCATGCCTGCCTCATGCGGCTTCCCAATATTCTTGATGACAGTGTCCCGCAGGGAAAGGATGATTCGGAAAATGTTGAACTTAAACGCGTCGGCACTCCCCGAACTTTTGACTTCGAATTGAAAAATCACGGGCAGCTTGCGGCTGAACAGGGCTGGGCGGATTTTGAGCGGGCAACAAAAATCTCCGGTTCGGGATTCTATTTCTTAAAAGGCAGTCTTGTGCTGCTGGACCTTGCACTGCAGCGCTTTGCCATTGACCTCCTTACAAAAAAAGGATTTACGCCGGTAATCCCGCCTTTCATGATCAACCGTTCATCGTATGAGGGTGTCACAGACCTTGACGATTTCGAGAAGGTCATGTACAAAATTGACGGTAATGATGCGTACCTGATTGCAACAAGTGAACACCCAATCGGGGCGATGTACCAAAACGAAATTTTTGAAGAGAAAGACCTCCCTCTCCTGCTCGCGGGAATTTCACCATGTTTTCGCAGGGAGATCGGATCACACGGTCTGGATACCAAGGGGTTGTTCCGCGTCCACCAGTTCTCAAAAGTCGAACAGTTTGTCTTCTGCCGTCCCGAGGATTCCTGGCAGATCCACGACGAACTCCTTGCAAATGCCGAAGAGGTGTTTAGTGCACTCGGTCTTCCCTATCGTGTCGTTAATATCTGCACGGGCGATATCGGGACGGTCGCCGCGAAAAAATATGACATTGAAGTATGGATGCCGCGCGAGAATGCATACAAGGAAGTGGTCTCGTGCTCGAACTGCACCGCGTACCAGGCAGCGCGTCTCAATATTAAAGTGCGGGACAAGGAAAACTTTGAGCTAAAACGGTATGTCCACACGCTCAATTCAACCGCAATTGCGACGTCCCGGGCAATGCGTGCGATCCTTGAGAACTGCCAGGAGAAAGACGGGACGGTTATCATCCCACCGTTACTCCGCCAGTATATGAACGACCGGGAGTGCCTCTGATTTACATATGAAAACGGCTTTCGCCGTTTTCATGCCCATATCTTTGCACTTTCTGCAGCTCATCGGGGGTTATCATGAAAGTCGGCAAGCCGACTTTCATCGTGGCTTTCCTGAACCAACATAATTTATCGGGTTTTTTTTTGTGCGGACCGGAACAATAATCAACGCATACTTTTTTGCCAGAGATGAGCAAAAGATATACAATAGAAGGTTATTGAATGGGCGATCCCGATTTGTACAGTGATGAGACCATACGGCTGACGGCTGAGAATATTATTGTAAAATCAGCTCCGTTCGAGGCGATACTAACCAATAAACGCATCATCCTTGTTGACAGCAGGAAAAAACACATCCCGCAACAGACGATCCTGCTTGCGACATTGCGACATGTTGAGATGGGGGAGAATGCCATACGGGATCCCGTCATCACACTCTCTGTCATTACCAATACCGGTTCCACGCGCCAGATGATCCTTACATTCTCTAAAAAGGCGGGCGGAGAACGAAAACGCGAATGCGACGAATGGGGAAAAATTTTAAAAGAGCATTCCGCTTCATCGTCCCAGACGGTCACCCATATGGTCGCTCCCGCACCGGATCATGAGAAAGAACCCGAAGTGACCACGCCCCCACAGATCCGGATGACAAGCAGCTCTGCGGTGAAAAAGAAGATCGAGATCGCCCGCCCGATAAAAAAAATCATTGAAACCGGTCCGGTACCGACCATCCCCATAGAAACTTCGTCACTGCCGGAAGGATCGTTCTGTTTCCGGTGTGGCAGCCGTGTCCCGGTGGGATCGGCGTTCTGCAACCGGTGTGGATCGAAAGTCCTCCTTCCGGGAGAACAGGGTGCAGTACCGGAACCGGTTGCCGCGGTAGTTCCGGCACCGGTTGTTCAAACGGTACCTGCCCCGCCGGTTGTTCCGGTAATTCCCCCACTTGCAGATTCAACTCCCCCACTTGCAGATTCAACTCCCCCACTTGCAGATTCAACTCCCCCACTTGCAGATTCAACTCCGCCACTTGCAGGTTCAACTCCGCCACTTGCAGATTCAACTTTACCAGATATCTCTTCAACTTCTCCGGTCACGCCAGTATTACCTGCGCGGGCTGTGCGTCCCATCGAACAGATAATCCATTCTATTGAACCATTGATCGAGGACTCAGTACCCCGTACTGAACCTGCACCCCTTATTGTCCGGGAGCATCCCATTTACCCAGCCACTCCGGTAGTTGCGGAAATGCCTGCAGCTGTAACGGAACCTCCGGTGGATGCACCGCCCCCTTCAGCTCCCGCAGGAGAGGGTGCGCCGGCACCGTCAGTTCCCGTCATACCCGCAGGGGAGACTCCTCCGGCAGAGCCACCTGTACACCCCCGGCTCCGGCATCCGGCCCGGCATCAAAAAAACGCATGGGTATTACGATTGCTGCAATTATTATTGCAATCCTCGTGATTGCTGGCGGAGCGTTTATCGTGTTAAAACCGATGCTGGGCACGGGCAGTAATACGGGCGGATCAATAGCCGTGACCCCCATCGTGACTCCCACAGTTACCCCTCCCATTACTCCCGCCGTTACGCCATCTGCAGGTACAATCACGACTGCAGCCACGATCCCGCCTACACCATCCCCCACGCCAACTACTGAAGTGACCACACCCATACCGGTGCAGGTTGCAATTCCCCAGACCGGCGTGTGGATCAGGATAACGTATCCCGGAACGTATACCGGAACATACGGTCTGCCAGGACAACAGGCTCAGGTGACAGACACTGGCGATCACTTCTACCAGATTGCCACTGTCGAGGGCCCGGTTGCTGCATCTATAAAAAAGCAGGATGGATCTGCAAACAATCTTGAGGTCGCTGTCTACAAAGATGGGAATCTGATAAAGAAGGAATCAACGATCCGCCCAATGGGTACGATTGAATTCCACGCGGTCTTTAAGACACCAACACCCACCCCGGTTCCAACAACAATTACGCCAATAATCATGACAACCGTCAATCCTGTAATCAATTCTACTGGCAATGCTACCGTCAAGGGCACATAGAAAAAGAGAAGGGTGTGAAACACCACTTTTTTTGGCTTTTCTCCAAGTTCAGGAATTTTCATCATATAAAAAAAGATCGGTCCCAACCAAGCCAGAAATAACGCATACCGCCTCGAAGTCAAAGCGAGAGAGTAGATATCTGGACGCTTATTTTATCTCTCATACAGTCACTTGAACCCCTCCGGGGGGCAATGAAACTATCGTATAAGGGGAGTTGCGGCTTTTGATGTTGATGTAAACCTCTTGATCGTGTCTCTTCGTAGAAGGGCTTGCAGTGTGCCCTTCCACGAACGAGACCTTATCGCAAGATCGCAAGCGTGCACCAGGTTTACCGTGATCCATGATCTTTCACAAATAAAAAAATGTTAGATTTGGGAATGGAGATCTTAGCCGATTTCTTTACACAACCAATTTTTTATCTGTCATTGTCGTCTTTACAAAGACCAGTAAATGCATACTGACTCTCCACTTACACAAAATATTTTACCTTATTCCAAATCAAGTTTACTTGTTCACTTAACAAGCCAGATTTAGTCCAGAATTGTAAAACCGAGCATTTATCAGGTCTTTACTGCAACCGGTTATGTATGAGTATTATCACTGATGCCCGGCGCGGCATCGTCACAGATGAAATGAAACAGGTCGCCGCACAGGAAGGAGTTACCGAAGATTTTGTCCGGCGCAGCGTTGCAGAAGGGCATATTGTCATCCCGGTGTCGCCCTACCGGAAGGTCAAGATCTGCGGTATTGGTGAAGGGCTCCGCACAAAAGTGAATGCATCCATCGGGACTTCAACAGACATTGTCGATATTCCCATGGAACTCGAAAAAGCCCGGCAGGCTGAACGCGCCGGGGCAGATACCTTAATGGAACTCTCTACCGGGGGAGACTTTGTCGAGATCCGAAAACAGGTGATCGCAAATACAACCCTTTCTGTCGGATGCGTGCCCCTGTACCAGGCATTCATCGAAGCAGCAATAAAAGATGGTGCGGTCGTGAACATGAAGGAAGATGACCTGTTCCGGATCACCGCAGAGCAGGCAAAACTCGGCACCAACTTCATGGCAATCCACACCGGTATCAACTGGGAGACGGTCAAGCGTCT